>OBAG01001681.1_pt1 | contig 12842 bp, 10 predicted proteins | sample 1517701 | NCBI WGS metagenome assembly OBAG01 (sample SAMN04571702, study PRJEB22368) | human gut metagenome | biome: human gut; material: stool | host: Homo sapiens | place: Luxembourg | collected 2012-09-07 | reverse complement strand
ATCGCCCAGATAATATCATAGTTTCCACCCTGTGTGTTCATTGCAGGCACTGCATAATGTTCTCTTCGTGCCTTTTCAAGCATTTCCTTACTTGTAACTAACATATTTTCACTTCTTTCCCCTGCTCCCGGCAGGTTATATTTATTTATCTTTTCATTACTGTTTACAATAACATTTTTTCCCTGTGCTTTCCCTGATGACCAGTCTGGCTGTAAAGCTTATTTTTTTATCCACCCCATCATGACGGATCAGTGACAGAAGTGCTTCCATTGCAGATTTTGCCACTTCTTCTTTCTGTATCTCCACTGTAGTAAGAGCCGGGCTTACATAATTACTTATAAAATCATTATCAAATCCAGTCACCATCAGATCATCCGGGACTTTTCTCCCGGTTCTTCCTGCCACAGAAAGTGCCACTGCAGCCAGATTATCATATCTTGCCACTATTGCATCAACAGAAGGATTTTTTTCCAGCAGTAACTGCAGCCTCTTTTCCAGTTTTTTTATATCCTCACATCCGGAAATCCTCTGCTCCTGTGCAAAAGTAATTTCTGATTCTTTTATCTGATCAAAAAATCCCTTCCAGTGAATATCCCTGTCACATTGTTTTCCTGTTTTATCAAGATAAACAAAATTTCGGCATCCGTTTTTCACAAGATGTTTGACACATTCTCTGCTGCCTTCATAAAGCCCTGTATCTACCACAACCGTATCCCGAAGATCACAGCTGATCTCTCTGTTTAAAAACAGTACCATAGGGATCCCTGACTTCACCAGAAGCTTCAGTTCCCTGTCCGTTACACCGGAAGCACTGACAAATAAACCATCAAACTGTCTGCTTAGAATCTGACTTACAAACTCATCTTCCTCCTGGCTCTCACAAAGAGAGATCATATATCCCCGTCTGTAAGCATCCCTGCTCATCTGGCTTACCAGCTCGGAAAAATAACCGCTACTCAGTTCTTCCGCAATAAAAAGAATCTGCAAGCTGCCTTTTCCATGAAGAGCCCTTGCAATATTGTTGGGATGATACTGAAGTTTTTCCACAACCTCAAGAACACGCTGCCTTTTTTCCTCTTTCACATAACGATTTTTGTTAAGTACATAAGAAACTATTGTTTCCGACACTCCTGCTTCTCTTGCAACATCTTTTCTTGTTACTTTCTGTCGTCCACTCTCCACTGTTCTGTTCCTTTCCGGATGACTTTCTTAATATACACACGAGTGTATATTTTTTTCAAAGATTACACAGACATCTCTGCCTGTGTAATCTTTCTTATTATTCTGCGCAAGCTTCTTCCATTACATCGAAAAGAACATAATTATCAACTGGTGTTTCTTCACAGTCACCGCTCTCAACAAATGATTTCTGCTGCAGTTCATAATAGCCTTTGACATCATCCATATGATCCCTGATGAATTCACTTGTTGTCCAGTCTGCTACTTCTACCTGATCAAGAAGGGAATTTTTTTCAAGTTTAATCTTGTCAGCAATCCAGCCGCACACTTCATCATCATGGCTGTGGTCTGCACGATAGTCAAATCCTTTGTAAAGAGCTCTTGCAAATCTTACAAGTACATCACGATTTTCTTCTGCATATTTTGGCATTGCGATCCAGCTTGCAAGAGATACTGTGTCATCAATAAATGTTTTGTTATCTGTCAGCTGTACACCATCATCACCAAGTTCTTCCAGAACTTTCAGAGAGTTCGGTACCCATGTAGCGCAGGCATCAACACTTCCGGAAAGCATTGCTGTTACAATGTTTGTTGCATCCATATCCATTGCTGTGATATCATCCATTGTCATGCCGCCTTTTTCAAGGGTTTTTGTCAGGATATCTTCACTGGATGTTCCAGAGGAATAAGCAATTGTTTTTCCTTTTAATCCTTCAATTGTATCTGTTCCTTTTTCTTTGCTTCCGATTACAGCATCACCATTGGATACATGTGCCAGTGCAAAGATATCAGCCTTACCGTTGATGCAGAGTTTATGAGCTCCCTGTCCGATATATCCTACATCAATAGATCCTGATTCCATAGCCTGAATGATTGTCGGTCCATCGGAGAACTCTGTAAGCTGTACATCAATGTTCTCATCATCAAAATATCCAAGTTCAATTGCAGAGATAAGACCATTTAAGCTTGCATAATCAGGCATATAAGCTACATTTACAGTTACTTTTTCCGGTTCTTCCTCTGTCGCTGCACTTACGCCCATTGCTCCGCCACAAATGACCATAGATGCTGTTACTGCCATTGCTGCTAACTTTTTCCATGTTTTTCTCATTGTCCTACTTCCTTTCTTTTCCGCTTTTTAGGGTAGTATTTAATAGTTTCTCTTTATTCTGAACCGTCCCATACCGGCATAATTCACTTATTATTTCTGAACTTCCAGATATTCCTGATATACCTGACTCCAGATATGATTTTTCAATTCCATAAATCTCGGGCTCATCTTTGTCTCCTGATCACGTGGATATGGAATATCGATATCTACAATATCTTTAATACGTCCAGGTCTGGCACTCATAACGATAACTCTCTGAGCCAGAATGATTGCCTCATCTACATCATGCGTGATAAAGAAACATGTTTTTCTTTCACTTTCCCATGTTTTCAGAAGTTCTGTCTGCAGCTGGGTTCTTGTCTGGGCATCCAGAGCTCCGAATGGCTCATCCATAAGAAGAACTTCAGGTTTTACAGCATAGGCTCTTGCAATTGCAACACGCTGTTTCATACCACCGGAGAGTTCCTTTGGATAATGATTTACGAAATCTTCAAGCTGTACCATCTTGATATATTTCATTGCAATTTCTTTTGCTTCAGCATCGCTCTTGCCCTGCAGTTTCAAGCCAAACATAACATTTTTCAGGACTGTCAGCCATGGGAACAATGCATACTGCTGGAATACAACGCCTCTCTCTGTACCTGTTCCTTCGATCTTTTTGCCATCGATGTATACAGCTCCACTGGTTGGAGTATCCAGTCCTGCGATAATATTCAGCAATGTAGATTTACCGCATCCGGAAGGTCCTACCACACAGATAAACTCATTTTCTTTAATATCAAGATTGACTCCGTTTAATGCAGTCATCTCGCCCTTACGGGTCTGATAAATTTTTTTAACGTTATCAATCTTAAGTTTTGTCACTCTCTCTTCTCCTGCCATCCTGTTAACCTTCCTTCTAAGAATTTAATGATTTTTTCCATTACCAGACCGATGATACCAATGATGATGATATACATCAGCATACCTGCTGTTTCAAAACTGTTTGCCAGAGAACGGATTCTCATTCCAAGTCCAGCAGTAGCTCCTGTTGTTTCTGCCGCAATCAATGTTGTCAGCGCAACAGAAATACCAAGTCGAACAGCTGTCAAAATAAACGGGGTTGTTGCCGGGAAAATAACTTTCACAAAAATATCTCTGTCTTTTGCGCCAAGGACTCTGGCTGCCTTTACCAGGGTATTATCAATGTTTCTTACGCCCTGATAAATTGTAACTGTCATAATCAGGAATGTTGCGATCCAGATAACAATAATCTGAGGTTTTCTACCTACACCTGCTGTAATAACTACCAACGGTACATATGCCAGAGGCGGGATATTACGAATAAACTGAATCCATGGTTCCAGAACTCCTCTTACCGGCAGATACCATGCCATAAGAAACGCAATCGGTACTGCGGTTACAAAACCGAGTGCAAATCCAGCCAGGATTGATATCATTGAACTGCAGAAGTCCTGTCCAAGCGCGCCATTATCAATCATTCGTTTGGCAGCCTCAAGAATAGCCGGAATAAACGGGAAGCTTCGTGCTGTTTTTGGATTAATGGATAATGCATACCATAACAGGATTGCTGCCGCAAGGGAAATCAGTACCCATGCCCATCCCGGGATAGACTGCATTACTCCTTTTTTCTTTTTTTCCATAGTTACTCTCCTTTCAATGGAACATTTTCATTTTTGTTTTGTATATTTTTCGTTTTAAAGATAATCCTTGAAGTTCAGGAATTCCGGAAGTGGATCTCCGATCAGCGGGCGACACCAGTCAACAAATTCCTGTGTTACATCGTTACCTCTTTCATTTATAAAATTGTCAGGCATCTTCCGTTCATAAAGCATAACTTCTTTGATAGGAACAAGCTTTGTTTTCATCTGATACACCGTTCCCGGAACCCGTTCAAAACCTACCATCACTCCGCTGTTTCTTTCAACAGCACTCCTCAGTGCAACTGTGCCGGCCTGTCTTGCTTCTTCTCTGTCCACCGGTGACTGAAGTGCTACAGAAGCTCTTCCGCAAAGTCCGGGTTTTTCGCTTCTTGCTTTTACGCCAAGTTTCTTAACTACCAGATTCGCAAGATGTGAACTTACATCTCCATAATAAACAGCTCTTTCTGATTTAAAGATCGGAGGAACAATAGATTCTCCATTTGCATCATGAAGTCCCTCACTTACCAGAACTACTACTCCACCCTGCTTTTTCTGAAGTTTGGATACATCCTCAAGAAACTCATCTTCATTAAAGTTTCGTTCCGGCAGATAGATCAGGTGAGGAGCATCTCCCTGTTTCCTTCTTGCAAGTGCGGAAGCTGCTGTGATCCATCCTGCATTTCTTCCCATGGCTTCCATAATACATACATGAATGGGAAGAGATTTTACATCTTCACCAACTTCCTGGGTAGAAGCTGCAATAAATCTTGCCGCACTTCCATATCCTGGTGAGTGATCTGTCATTGCGATATCATTGTCAATCGTTTTTGGAATTCCAACAACTTTGATATCCTGATCCTTACAGACCTCATAAATATGTCCGCATGCATCCATAGTTCCGTTTCCGCCATTCAGAAGAACATATTTAATATCATGTTTTTTAAAGATATCCACCATTTTTTCATAATCTTTTTCATATAGAGGATATCTAGAAGATCCAATTGCCGAAGCAGGTGTATGCAAAAGAAGTTTCAATTTTTCATCATCAAACGAAGTCAAATCTATGAAAGTTTCTGAAAAAATTGCTCCGGTTCCACCAATCGCTCCGTAAACTTTTCCAACCTCCGGATTTCGTTTTGCTTCTTCGATCACACCGTAAAGGGATGCATTGATGACTGCTGTAGGCCCACCTCCATGTACCACTAATACATTTTGTGACATATTCCGCTTTCCTTTCTATTGTTTATTGTGCATCTTACAATAAACTTTTTATTTTTCTTGAATATGTTTTATTCAATTTCACTTTGTACTCTTATCTTAACATATTTTTACAAAAACAAAAGCACAATTAGAGAAAACGTTGTCTGGATATTTTGTATAATTTGCCATGTTGTTTTTTGTCTATTTTTTATTATTATTTTATATTATTCTTTATTTTTTCATCCGTTTTCACTTTTTTTCAAATATCCGTCCAAATTTTACAGGTTTATAGAAAACAAAGAGATCAAAAAGACGTTCATCTTTTTGATCTCTTTGTTTTTTATTGTTATATGTCTGATTAATTTGACTATTTGCAGTCCGTCATTACACAAACGTTTGCTTTATCATATAGTGATTTACGCTTTTTTTACAGCGCTCAAAACCACATTTGCCACACCACACAAAACCATTGCCAATATAGGATTTATTTTAAATTTACGAAGCAGCACCAACGCGATCACAAAAAATATGATCATTTCCACACATACATTCTGGCGTATAAGATTTACAGTACCATCAATGAAAAATGCAGAAATTAAAATCGTTACCCCTGCTTTGGCGATCATCGATACAACTGCCGGTCTGAGAGATGCCAGTGTTCCCTGAAGTAAAGACATATTCCGATACTTCATATAAACATATGCCAGCAAGGTTACAATAATACAGGAGGGAAGAATACATCCCAATGTAGCAATTATTGCACCTAAGATTCCCGCTATCTGCATCCCTACAAAAGTAGCAGAGTTTACTGCAATCGGTCCCGGCGTCATTTCAGCGATCGTTATCAGATTCGTAAATTCGCTCATTGAAAGCCAGCTGTGCAGATTCACCACCTGTTCCTGTATCAGCGGCATTGCGGCATATCCTCCTCCAAAACTCAATGCCCCGACCTGGAGGAAACTTAAAAAAAGCTGAATATAGATCATTTTTCCCTGCCTCCTTTTACTATTGTCCGTACCATTCCAAATACAGCTACCAAAAGTATTATATAGATAATGTTAACATTCAGGAAATAGCTGAGACAAAAACTGATGATCATTATCACCACATTCACCCAGTCCTTTGACTTTACAACATTTTTCCCCATATCATACACTACGGACATAATAACTGCCCCAACTCCCGCAGTCATTCCTTTTAATAATGCCGCAATATAATAATTGGAACAAAACGCATCATAAAATACAGAAATAACAGATAAGATCACCATCGGAGGAATGATCGCTCCAATGACAGATACCAGCATTCCCGGTATGCCGGCAAGCTTATACCCCACAATAATCGCTCCGTTTACTGCAATCGCTCCAGGTGAAGACTGGGCGATCGCAACCAGATCCAGCATTTCATCTTCTTCGATCCAGTGATAATGATCCACAAATTTTTCTTTCAGCAAAGTAACAATTACATAACCGCCGCCGAAAGTAAATGTGCTGAGATACAGACATGCAAAAAATAATTTTCGCAGTACATATCCTTTACTTTTTGTTTTTTCTTCCATTTTATTTCCCCCATTTTTTAATGCATTCTATAGATTCTATATTTTATCTTATCATGTACTAAAAAAAATTCACTTCATTTATCAGCAAACGTTTGCTTTATATTTTCATACATTTCTTATATTGCATCTGTATTTTTGTCTTTGAATCAACTATACTTGTGTTAACAATATAGCTGTAAATTCATACAGCAATCTGACATCCTGGTTCTGACATAAGTATCATAAAACACTGCACCCCAAGAAAGGAGGTCTCCTATGACGCTGAGAGAAATTGCAGCAGAAGCAGGCGTATCGATTTCAACAGTCTCACGTGTAATCAATCAAAGTACTAATAGCCCCGTGAGCAGGGAAGTTCAAGACCGTATATGGGAAATAGCCAAACGTACCAATTATATTCCAAGACATTCAAAAAAAAATACTGTAGAACCTGATTCATCTTCCACAGAACCATTTCGTTCTATTGCCTGTCTCTTTGCACGGGTTCCGGATGGAGCATCTGATTATTTCTTCTCTACATTGGCCAAAAATATTGAACAGGAAGCATTCCGTCATAACTATATTTTAAAGTACACATTTTCTGCTTTTGATATCGATGATCCTTTTACTCTACAGTTAATTGCCAGCAATGATATTGACGGCATTGCCGTTTTGGGTCGTTGTGATAAAGAGCTTTTGAAATTTCTGAAAAAACATTTCCAGTATGTTGTTTATTCCGGTCTGAATAATCTGGATGCAAAATATGATCAGATTATCTGTGATGGAACACAAATCAGTTATGATGTCGTAACCCGCCTTATAGAACAGGGTCATAGAAAAATCGCTTACATCGGCGAAACACAGAATGAAAACCGGTATGTTGGATACTGTTCTGCATTGACAGATGCAGATATTTCTGTCAGTCCCAAATACGTCTCTAACATTGTTCATTCCACAGAAGAGGGATACAAAGGTGTCTGCCATCTTCTTAAAAGCGGCTGTGATGCAACTGCTTTCTTCTGTGCTGATGATATTACGGCAATCGGTGCAATGAAAGCTATCAAGGAATACGGTCTTCGCATTCCCGAAGATGTATCCGTTGCCAGCATTGATGATATCGATACAGCACAATATCTGATTCCCTCATTAACAACAGCACACATTCCTCTTGATGAAATGGGAAAAATGGCAGCCAAAATACTGATTGACCGTATTGAGGGCGGTCATGAAAAGCATTTAAAAATATTATTTCCTTATGATATCATCGAACGTAAGAGTACTGCTGCCTTCCGTAAAATCCATGGCAACCCTCAAAAATAATTTGCTTATAGCAATCCTCGTAAATAATGTATCTTAATCCAATTAATTCTGCAGTGGATGAACGCAAAAAAGAAGGTGCAAACCACATTTCTATGATTTGCACCTTCTCTTATTCTATATCAGTAGTTCAATCTCAGATAAAACTCTTTCAGCAATCAGTCTTATCAGCCTTCCTGTGATGACTGTCATTTCTGTGACTCACGCCTTTCTCTACTCATATTTTGTCATCCAGACTTTTAACTCTATTTATGATAATTTACTCATAACAACAGACCTTACAAATGGCATCACTTTCCACAGCACTCCACAATGGTTTTCTCCACATCTTCTATCTGGAAAGGTTTTGCCAGATGTGCAGTCATGCCGGCTGCGAGACATCTTTTGGCATCTTCCTCAAATGCATTTGCAGTCATTGCAATGATCGGAATTGTTTTTGCATCTGCCCTGTCCATGGCACGTATGGCTTTTGTTGCTGCAATACCATCCATAACAGGCATCATGACATCCATCAATATGGCATCAAAGGTTCCCGGAGGATTATTTTCGAAGTGCTCCACCGCCTGTCTGCCGTTTTTTGCAACTGTAACCTTCGCACCGTCATCTGTCAGCAGCATTTCTATGATTTCAGCATTAAGCTCATTATCCTCAGCTGCCAGCAGATGCAATCCACGAATATCATATTTCTCAGCAATTTCCTCATCCTTTTTCTGTTCCCGGGCAATCTCAAATGGAATGGTAATGACAAACACAGATCCAACTCCCACCTGACTTGTCACTTCAATACTTCCATTCATCTGCTCAATCAAGCCTTTAGTGATCGCCATTCCCAGACCGGTTCCCTGATAAACACTACGGGCATCTGTTTTTTCCTGTGAGAACGGATCAAAAATATGACTCAGGAACTCCGGACTCATCCCTATACCTGTATCAGAAATCGTCCATCTGTATGTACAGATTCCATCATGTACATCTGCAGCCTCCATTACCGTAGTGATCTTTCCTCCCGGCCGGTTATACTTAATACAGTTTCCATAGATGTTCAGAAAAATCTGGCGAAGATGCAGTGAGCTTCCATAGACATAAGGATAAGGGATATTCTCCTTATTTTTCTCATAAATCCACTGAATATCCTCATCTGCTGCCTTGTGAGTGATAATGCTTTCAATCTCATAGACCAGATCTTTGAGACAGATATATTCATGAGTCAGAACAATATGACCTTCCTCTATTTTACTCATCTGCAAAACATCATTGATAAGGGAAAGCAAATAATCCGCTGCTATCTTCATCTTTTTATGATTTTCCTGTATCAGTTCCTTATCCTCAAAATGAATCTCGTCAATCTTTAACAGACCAATAATACCATTCAGAGGTGTCCTGATATCATGGCTCATACGGCTGAGGAAATTCGTTTTTGCCCTGCTCTCGGCACGCATCTCATTGAATGCTGCCTGAAGGCGCGCCTGTTCCTGCTCATCCCGTTCATGTCTCTGTGTGGTATCCTGCAGCAGAATGATCGCATAGATCATAGGCACCTCAGCAAGAATTTCTGTATCAAACACCACCATCCTGGTCATAAGAACTGTTTTCTGTACCCAGCGGATACTTCCATCATCTTCGCGGGCACAATATTCCACAGACATATTGGTTTCTCCGTTCTCAAACCTCTTACGAAGCTTTTCGCAATTATCTGTCATACAGTAACCGGCAATTGTTTCCTGAGTAATTTTTTTCTCATATTCCCAGCAATAATCCTGATAAGAACATGGAAGCGGGTAGTCCATAAAAAGTTCCCGGCTCTTCTGTTCTTTTCCATTCAATACGATTCTTCTTTCCAGAACATCCTTTGTCAGATTTACTGTATAGATCACATCTGACAATTCCAGAAGCGCATCCACATAGCTGTCATTTTCCAGGATTGACTGTTTCAGTTGTTCATAATAGAGCTGAAGCTGCTCTTTTGCACCTGTCTGACCTTCAGAAGTCTTTCGGATGGTTTCAAATGCCAGAAGAAAATGATGCAGCTTTTTGTCCTCATCCCAGTCCACCGGAATCAGTGTCAGGCGGTTATATGCCCCCTGTTTTCCGATATTATACTCATATTCCAGCACGTCTTCCTTCGTATGCATCTTCTTTTGAAGCTCCGAAATCTGCAGCCCTTCGCGGATATCTGCCTGACAGGACTTTTCAATCTGTTCCTCTATGATCTGTTCCACAGCACCGGAATATGCACCATCAGAGGCCAGGAAAAAATTCTCACTGGAACGGATTGCTCGATAAGTATCCATCCTGGCATCACAGTACAGACAATCCGAGAAATTACTGCCATGCTGATTAAGCAGCTTTAACAGCTGATATCCCTGATGCTTTTCTGCAGCAGCTTCTTCCCTTTTTACATGATTCTTATTGATATACATGTTTTTGTCTGCGCAATTAAACAGTTCTCTCATTGTACTTCCGGGAAAATCGCCGGCCAGTGCAAAGCCTGCTGCATAGCTCAGGGGAGTATCCGGATACACTTTGGATTCCTCTCTCATATCTCTGCGCACCTTTTCAAGGCACTGTGTCATCTGTTCCCTGTCCAGTCCATGGGTAACTGCAAGAAACTCATCTCCACCTGCTCTTCCCACAAACTGCTCTGCCGGCATGGAAGCCCGCAGGCAGATGGCAAATCTACGGATATAGGCATCACCGGCTTCATGACCTCTGCTGTCATTAATACGCCGGAGATTATTAAGATCAAAACTGCAGACACCGGTATCTGCATCCGGTTCTTCCTCACTCAGTAATTCTTCACATTTATTTTTGTTCGGAAGTCCCGTCGCATCATCCAGATATACCTTTCGCTGCAGCAGGCGGTTCATTGCAGCATATTGTATTGCTTTGATGAATTCATATCCGATCAACAGCATCAGCACAACAATATCTGCTGTGATATATTTCTCAAGCAATGATAAGGATGTGGCTTTTTTCTGCGAATATTTTTCAGCCAGGCCTGTTGCTTCATCGCAGATCACAAAAAACTCCTCACTTTCCGGAATAATATCTGTGTTTCTGGCTCCTTTGAACCTCACAAGATAAATTTTCTTATACAGGTCAGAGAATTTATCATCCAGTTCCTGCATTTTATTCTGAAAATCAACATCATTGAGACGTACAAGATTTAATTCATCATTTCCATTTCGCAAACCGTCAATAAAAGTTCTTATATCATGGATCATCTCATTTTCCTGCTGCATGGAAAGCTCCAGTTTTATGAGTCTCTGTGTCTCTCCCCTGACTAAACCGGTATAATTTACAATACGGGCCGTTCCCTGAATATCTGAGACAATTCCCATCATTATGATAATAAGGATAGCCATAATAACTGCCAGAACACCAATACTGACCTGAATAATACTTGATTTCTTTTTCTTATTCTTTACTTCGGACATGGCCCTCCCCCTTTTGTTTTATTTTGGAAAAATACTTTCCGCATTCTAACTATTTTACCGTACTTTTTCCGTTATGCCTACCACAAATTTATTAATACTATATCGATTCCATAAAATAATGCTACCTTTTCGGAACCATATGGTTCTGTATAGTTGCAGTAATGCATATTAATTAAGAGGCTTGCTATAAATTTCCAAACAGGCATCAAAAACACCCGGCAAAATTACTTTTCATAATCTGCCGGGTGTTCTCTTTCGCCCTCTCTGTATAGATTATTGATAATGTCTTCCAGACGGTCGAAGTTATATTTTTCTTTTTCAGTTTTTTATTTGACTGCTCCGGTAATACCTTCTGCAAACTGTTTCTGTAATACAAAGAATACGATCATTGTAGGAATAGAACAGAACAATACACCGCACATCAGCATACCATAATCTGTCACATAACCTGTGATCAGGTTGGCGATCAGCATTGGCATGGTCATTGCCTTGTTGTCTGTCATGATTACCTTTGGCCACAGATAAGAGTTCCATGCATTCATAAAGGTAATAACAGCAGCCGCTGCATATGTAGATTTCATTGTAGGAATGAACATCTGGAAGAAAATCCTTACTTCATTGAGTCCGTCAATACGTGCAGCTTCAATAATATCAACCGGGAATGATCTGGCATTCTGACGGAACATCATGATCATAAACGGCGTGGAAATAATCGGAAGGATAAAACCTACTGCTGTATTCAAAAGTCCTGCCTTGGAGAACATTTTGAATAACGGAACCATAGTTGCAACCTGCGGAACCATCATAGCCAGAAGCAGGATTGAAAATACTCTGTCTTTCCACTTATCATGGTAAACTTCAAATCCGTAACCTGCGATAGAGCAGATCAGAAGACAGATCACTGTAGTAAGGATTGCATAAAAGAAGGAGTTTCCAAGTGCTCTCCACAGTGGCTGCTGGGATGTAAGATTACGGAAGTTTTCCATAAAATGGCTTCCCGGAATAATTCGTCCACGTGATACATCTGTGGATGTATTAGTTGCAGCTGAAATCATCCAGTATAACGGGAATACTGAAATAAATGACACGATGATCAGAAAAATATAGGTTGGAATCAATCTTCTCTGAATGGCTGATTTGTTTTTCTTAGTCACGTGTATCACCTACTTTCAAATTAATAAATGCAAGTACAGCTACCATAATGAATATGATAAATGACATTGCTGCTGCATATCCAAAGTTTGGTACGTTAATAAAACATGTATTGTAAATATAGTGGGACATTGTGATTGTTGAGTTTGCCGGTCCACCCTTTGTCAGGTTGACAGACTCATCGAACAGCTGCAGTGTACCATTAATTGACATGATAAATGTCATGATAATTGTCGGTTTCAGAAGCGGAACAGTAATCTTCCAGAAAG
>OBAG01001672.1_pt1 | contig 12913 bp, 11 predicted proteins | sample 1517701 | NCBI WGS metagenome assembly OBAG01 (sample SAMN04571702, study PRJEB22368) | human gut metagenome | biome: human gut; material: stool | host: Homo sapiens | place: Luxembourg | collected 2012-09-07 | reverse complement strand
TTGGAGAGGTACACAAACCGGACGGCACAAATTGGGCAGTATGGATTTTGGAATAACGAAACGAATATTGGTTGGACGGATTCAACATCTGAGTTATATAACTATGATAATAATCAAAATGGAAAAGAGGCTTCGGCGTTGACTGGAATGATGCTGAAATTATCCGATAACAGCAATTTGACCAGCAAATATGTGAAGTCCCCACAGGAGACAAAGGATATTTATACCTTTTCTTATTATGGATTGAAAAATAATAACGTGTTAAAACGTCAGTTGTTCCATTTTACAACGCAGGAAGCATACGATGATTTTCACATGCAGGTTATCTGCATGACACCTTCGGAGCTGAATGCGATGGGGAAAAAGGATACCAAAGAAAAGGTGGATATGATAGAGCGCGCGGATATGTTCTATCTGGGCAGTTACGATTCAGAAACAAATAATATTGCGAATGTGTATAAGTTATATTATAAATACGTGGAAAATCAGAAGGATTATCAGTACGATTCGTCCAAAGTAGCAGAATTTATGGACGAAGATTTGGATTGGAATTTGTGCTTTAAATTGATATATCGTTTGTGTAATAACAAAAATCTGCCATTAGTCATGACAAACCGTCTTGGCAATCTGGAAAAATATGGAACGGCAGATGTTAAGATGTATCAATCGAAAAAGACGCCGAATGTGACGAGAAAAGCGACGCTGAATAATTTGGCAAAACTTTATATCATCGCGTCACAGTTTGATTTGACGGCGAAAAAAGAAGAGGATGAATCGTATATCCGAACTTTTTATGATGACATTTTGACGACGGGAAAATTAGAGCAGATAGTTTTAAATGATACGGCGAAAACAGATGCAAAAACGCCGGCAGATAACACCGGTTATTATGTCAGACCTAAGACAATTGAAACCGATGATTTGACCGAAAAGCAAAAGTGTTATTATCTGTGGAATCCGCTTACTTTCTATCCGGAAGCGGATGAGATGGATGCGCTCTGGAGTACAGACAGCCAATGTAATATTAACGTAGATAAATTTGTTTCCTATGGCTATAATCGTTCTTATTTTGATGTGAATGATGCGAGTAATATTTTTACATCATCAAAGATGGGAATGAAAGCTAAGGGCAGTGACGGTGAACATGGTAATGTGGCAATTCCGCAAAATGCAAACAATGAAAATTATTCGACATTACTTGGTAATACGGAAAATGCAGATGTTTTAAATGTTGCGATGGATACGGCATTTCAGATTATGAATAATCGTCCGGAAACCGTAAATAATTTGGTTGTAAAGGCATTAAAACAGGCAAAGAAATATGTGAAATTAGCCGATGATTCGGTTTTGATTGATTATTCGTCCGACCGTTCGTATACCAGCGAAACCTCATATCTGAAAGTTCAGATTCACGATAATAACAATACTGAAGATGGTTTGGTGACAAAGATATCGCTAAAGAACGAGAGCGGTGAAACGGCACCCGGCTCAAATCTTATTCTGTATACGACAAAGGATATGACGACAGCTTGCGAGAAAACTACCTATAGTGGTAAGACCGGTTATCAGGTAAAAACATCGGCGCCTTTGATTGCGTATATCCCATATTCCATAAAGGATTGGGCAAAGGGATATAACATCATCGAATTTGAAACCGTAGGAAGAACGTACAGCGAGCGCAAGAAAAAGACGATTATGGGCAGCCCTGTGACCTCTCAGATTACGATTGGTGAGCGGACGCTGTTTAGTCTGGAATAAGAAACGGAAGTGGAATTATGCAGAGTATTAAAGATATAAAACAATTGTTTGAACAGGCGGAAAAAGAGCAGTGGAATGCTCTTTTTTCGCAGTATAAAACGGATGAACGTGCAGGTGTGCAGAAACTTATCACACAGTATGAGAACAAACTCGTAAAATATAGAAAAGAGCAGGAAAGACTGTATCGAATGCTAGAGTTTGAGCGCAAATATGGGGATGAATTTTCCTGTATCTGCGGTATTGATGAGGCGGGGCGCGGACCGTTGTTGCAGGGGCAGTCATCCTGCCAAAAGGACTTACGATTGAAGGGTTAAACGATTCAAAACAGGTGAGTGCAAAAAAGCGTGAGGAATTGTATGATGAAATTAAGGAAAAGGCTGTGAGTGTCGGCATTGGCATGAGTTCACCGGCAAGAATTGATGAAATCAATATTTTACAGGCGACTTATGAAGCTATGCAGCATGCGGTCGAGGATTTGGATGTTGTTCCGGATTTGTTATTAAACGATGCGGTTACGATTCCTTTGATTCCGATTCGTCAGGTCGGTATTATAAAAGGAGATGCAAGAAGTTTATCCATAGCGGCTGCCAGCATTATGGCAAAGGTTACGAGGGACCGCATGATGGTCGAATACGCAGAACTTTATCCGGAGTACGGCTTTGAAAAAAATAAAGGATATGGTTCGGCAGAGCACCGTGAGGCACTGAAAAAATACGGACCGTGTCCGATTCACAGGAGCACATTTATTCATAACTGGATTTCCTAAGGAGGGAATAAGTATGGCATATGAAAAGGAAAAAAAGACAGCGGTTGCGCTTGAATATACGCCGGGTGAGCAGGCTCCAAAGGTCATTGCCAGTGGACGCGGTTATCTGGCAGATAAAATCATAGATGTGGCAAAAGAGGAAAATGTGCCGATTCATAAAGACGAAAAACTTGCCCGCTCGCTGTCGGTTCTTGATATTGGAGAATATATTCCGCAGGAGTTGTACTCAATTGTGGCAGAGGTGTTAGTTTTTGTGGATGATATGGACAAAATTCAAAGTAAGGTGAAGAAAAAATAATGAATCAACGAGAAGTGGGAGCAAAAAAAGAAGAGCAGGCGGGAGAATATTTGAAATCCTGCGGCTATGAACTGGAAGCAAAAAATTATTATTGTCGGTTTGGCGAGATTGACATTATTGCCAGAGAAGGAAAGTATCTTTGCTTTGTCGAGGTTAAATATCGGAAAAATGAAAAATACGGTGCGCCGGAAGGTGCTATTTCGCCCACGAAAATAAAACGGATTTGTAAAACGAGTCAGTTTTATTTATGGGAGCATAAATTGCCGGAGGATACACCGGTGCGGTATGATGTCGTGTTTATAATCGGGGATGAATGTCGTCTTGTGAGGGATGCTTTTTCATTTTTCGGATGAAAGAAAGTAGAACGTTTACTTGCTTTTTGTTCCTAAAAGCAATATAATAGGATAGATTGGCAGAAATGGAGGATGAGCATGGGAAAAGCAATATTGGCTATTGTTGGACGGCCGAATGTTGGAAAGTCAACATTATTTAATACATTAGCCGGGGAAAAGATTTCGATTGTAGAAGACCATCCCGGCGTTACAAGAGACCGTATTTATGCAGATGTTACATGGCTGAATCATTCCTTTTCAATGATTGATACCGGCGGTATTGAGATGGATTCAAAGGATAAGATGTTAAAGCACATGAGAGAACAGGCGGACATTGCGATTGACACAGCGGATGTGATTTTGTTCCTCGTGGATGTGAGACAGGGACTTGTAGATGCGGATTTTAAAGTGGCAGATATGCTGAGAAAATCCGGGAAACCGGTGATTTTAGTTGTAAATAAAGTCGACAATTTTGAAAAATATATGCCGGATGTGTATGAATTTTACAATTTGGGTATTGGAGACCCGCATCCGATTTCTGCAGCATCTAAGCTTGGTATTGGTGATATGTTGGATGCCGTTATGGAATTGTTTGATTTGGAAAAAATTGAAGAGGAAGAGGATGACAGACCTAAGATTGCCATTGTCGGTAAGCCAAATGCCGGAAAGTCTTCTTTAATTAATAATCTGTTAGGTGAAAATCGTGTTATTGTTTCGGATGTTGCCGGAACAACAAGAGATGCGATTGACACAGAAATTGTTTACAATGGCACGGAATATGTGTTTATTGATACTGCCGGACTCAGACGGAAGAGTAAAATTAAGGAAAATATTGAACGCTACAGTATTATTCGCACAGTTGCAGCAATTGAGCGCTCGGATGTGGTCATTCTGATGATTGATGCCACGGAAGGCGTGTCTGAGCAGGATGCGAAAATTGCGGGAATTGCCCACGACAGAGGCCGTGGATTGATTATTGCGGTCAACAAATGGGATGCAATCGAAAAAGACAATCATACGGTGAAAGAATATACGAAAAAAGTACGGGACATTTTGTCCTTTGTTCCGTATGCGGAAATTATTTTTATTTCTGCCCTGACCGGACAGCGTACAAAGAAAATTTTTGATTTACTTGAAACGGTTATTGAGAATCACGCAATGCGCATCCAGACCGGTGTGCTAAATGAGATTTTGATGGAGGCAGTCGCATTGCAGCAGCCACCTTCAGATAAAGGAAAACGATTGAAACTGTTTTATATGACGCAGGTGAGTACAAAGCCGCCGACGTTTGTTTTGTTTGTCAATAAAAAAGAACTGATGCATTTTTCGTATCAGCGGTATATCGAAAACCGGATTCGTGATACATTTGGTTTTATGGGTACACCGATTCGTATTTTTATTAGGGAACGAAAAGAAAAGGAGTAATTTATCATGGAACTTGTTTATTCAATAATCTTTTTAATCATTGGTTATGGCTTTGGAAGCTTTTCAACCGGATATGTGGTTGGAAGGATGAGTGGACATAATATCCAGTCGGAGGGAAGTGGAAACATTGGCACGACCAATGCTCTTCGTACTATGGGAGCAAAAGGCGGTGCGCTTACCTTTGCCGGAGATTTATTAAAGGCATTTATTCCGACACTTTTGGTGCGCTTTGTTTTCTGTCCGAACATGGGATATTCACCGGAACTGACCTATCTTATGACTTTGGTGATTGGTCTTGGTGTTGTAATTGGACATAATTTCCCTTTTTACCTTCATTTTAAAGGCGGCAAGGGAATTGCGGTATCGGCGGCAGTTATTGTTGCTTCTTCATCCAATACGAGTCTTGGCTGGATTATGATTGGTGTCTTTTTGGCAGTATTTATTATTGTAGTTGGAATTACCAGATATGTGTCTCTTGGCTCGTTGATTGTTGTGTGGTATTTTCCACTTTATGTGATTTTAGAGTACCATAGGATTGAAACGTCTTTGTTTGTCATTATGCTTTTCATTGCGCTGCTTTTTACAGCACTTGCCTACTTTAAGCATGCGGGAAATATAAGACGGTTAATGAATCATACAGAACGTAAATTGGGAGAAAAAAAGGAAAAGGAGAACGAATAGATGAAACATGTTAGTTTTTTAGGAGCAGGAAGCTGGGGAACCGCACTTGCCATTTTGTGTGCAAACAATGGACATCAGGTTACGATTTGGTCAAAGGTGAAAGCAGAGACCGATATGCTCAAAGAGCATAGAGAACATCTGGAACGTCTGCCGGGGGTAAAACTTCCGGATAGTATTGTGATTGAAGAAGATTTGGAAAAGGCATGTACCAATCAGGATGTTATTGTATGGTCAGTCGCTTCTCCGTTTGTCCGTTCGACGGCACAGGAAGCAAAGCCTTTTATCAAAGATAATCAGATTATTGTAAATGTCGGCAAGGGAATCGAGGAAAATACATTGATGACATTATGCGAAATCCTTGAGGATGAGCTGCCGATGGCAGATGTCTGTGTGCTTTCCGGACCAAGCCATGCGGAAGAAGTTTCCCATGGAGTACCAACAACGGTTGTTGTCGGAGCAAAGACGGAAAAGACGGCAATGTTTGTACAGGATGTGTTTATGAGTGACCGCTTCCGTGTATATACAAGTCCGGATATGATTGGTATTGAACTTGGCGGTGCATTGAAAAACGTGATTGCTCTGGCTGCCGGTATTCTGGATGGCATGGGACTTGGCGATAATACAAAAGCTGCTTTGATGACACGTGGAATCGCTGAGATTTCCAGACTTGGTGTGGAACTTGGTGGAAAAATGGAAACATTCTGCGGTTTATCAGGAATCGGCGATTTGATTGTAACCTGTATCAGCACCCACAGCCGGAATCATAACTGCGGTTATATGTTAGGGCAGGGCAAGACGTTAGAGGAAGCAAAGAAAGAAATCAAGCAGGTTATCGAGGGCGTAAACTGTGCAAAAGCTGCGATGGCACTTGCCAATAAAAATCACGTAACAATGCCAATTGTAGAACAGATTAACGCAATTTTGTTCTCCGATAAAACAGCAGAGCAGGCAGTGGCAGACTTGCTGATGCGCGATAAAGTCAGTGAGTACAAGAGTTTGACGTGGTAGGGAATGCCTAAACGTAAGCAGAAAGTCTAAAATACAAATATTTGCCAGTGGATTTTTGCACTTGTAGTGAGTTAAAAATCCGCTGGCTTTTCAATACGGATATTTTTTTGTGCCGGCAGCCATTAAGGCAACTCTGTTTCGTAGATTTTAGCGAAAGAGTTGTTTTTGCTTGGAAAAATTTAACAAGTTATGCAACGCTTTTCTGATTTTATGAAATTAGCGTTGTTTTAGTGCTGTTTTTAACTTATTTTAGTCATTAAAACAGGAAAAAATGCAACGTTTTATGTTTTTTTTTGCAATTAAAGTTGTTTTGGTATCTTCATGATAAATTGGTGTTGACACGTAAATGTGTGTGTGATAGTATATGTATAACAGTTAGGGTGCTTTGTGACCTTGACGTTATCTATCAGTACGGGCTTGTACTGGTTTCGACAGGCCAGCTGAAGACGGTGAAGCTATCCGTGGACTGTGACCACGTTAAAACGCAGACTTAAATTTAAACGCTGATAATAATAAATTAGCTTACGCTGCCTAATTATGGCGGCTGTTGTGCTTAGGCGTCCTACAACCTAGGTTACAGCATCATTCCTTTGTAGGGAACCTTGCCGGTAAAGCTTTGAATCGGTAAGAGAAACATGAAGCTACTGATATTTAGTGGGTGTTAGTTCCCACTATTTGGAGGGAATGGTTTTCGTAAGAAAACAAAAGAACTGACTATGATAGTAGAAGAACGTGGGATTCTGGTTTGGACGCGGGTTCGACTCCCGCCAGGTCCATTAATTTTATTAGAAGGAACCCGCCGAAGGTGGGAAGAATCCTTATGAAGCACACAGACGCCTGCGAACGGAGTTCGCCTTTGAATGCGTTTGCTCTGCTAAAGTTAAACAAGTCGAATTCTGTATATGATATTATCGTATACGGAAATATGTTTTGTTTGGTGTATCGAAAAAGATAGCGGTGCTGTATATGAATAAAGATATACAGTACCGTTATTTTTATGGTATAATTCGGATATGAATTTGACAAAATGGGATTTATAGAAGAGATGTAAAGGCAATCGGTAAACATATTAATAATGCATTAAAGAAAGAGTTGGCTAATTCAGTTGTCGTAAATTTTGCGACAACTGCTTCAGATGGAAAAGAGTTTAATAATGAATTAATTAATAACATTGATGAGTGCAGAGTCAGATCCCAAAGAAGAAGATTTTATTGGAGACTTGGTAAGGGCAGTTGCAGCTGGATAGGGAAAGTCGAATGTGCGTAGGCTCGATATATGCTAAACAAAGTAATTCTTGTGAAGATCCAAATGAACAGAAAAAAGAGATGTAGTAATGTAAAATAATATCGAAATTTGGAAAAAAGAACAAAATGTATCAGAAAAGAGATTGCGTTGACTAAAAACAGAGAATATGTTATTATGGTTTTGTACATAGACGAATTGTGGAGGTGACAAAATGGGAGAATTTATTGTCCGTTTGTCTTCATTGACATTGCAAAATATCAAAAATGTAAAAAAAGGTACTGTTTTTATGCCTATGGCTAATGAAAAATCACTTAATGTTGGCGGTGCAGAGATTCTTGGTATCTATGGACAGAATGGTTCAGGAAAAACGGCTGTTGTAGATGGTTTATATTTCCTCCAGCAGATAATGATTGGTGAGACCATTGATCAGAGTATAAGTGATTATATTGGAGTGGACGATGATGCGGCTCATATGAATGCTGAATTTAAGATATTTGGTAAGAAAAAAATATATGAGGTTGGATACAATATTGAGTTAAAAAAAATGGATGGTGATGTTGTAATAGAGAGAGAGTTTTTGAATTGTGCAATTAACCAGGATGGAAAGAGAACGAATAAGAATATTTTCATGGATTATATACGCTGCGAGTCGGAGAGCATTTTTAAACCACAAAAGAGACTTGATGAGTTAATTGGTAAGGATAAAGAGAGAAGAACAGATTTAATCGTGGCCAGAAAGATGGCAGAGAAAAGTAATTGTTCTTTTATTTTTGGAGATAGCAGTAGAGAAATTTTCTGTCAAAAAGTTGAGGATAAATTTAAGAATTATTCTAATGTAATCAAAGCATTATTTGAATTTTCTTTTAAGGATTTATTTGTTATTAGAAACACTCATTCAGGAATGATAACAGCAAATTTTCTTTTACCAATGGCTTTTCGTATAGAAAATAACAAGATTGGTGCAAAGGGAGATTTTGCGGTACCTTTGACTGAACCAGTTGTATTAGATGTTGAAACAAAGAAAATTTTGGATGTAATTATTAAACAAATAAATGCTGTATTATATACAATCATTCCAGGAATGATGATTGATGTGAAAGATTATGGGAAACAGGCACTAGATTCTGGCGAAGAGGGATGGAAGGTAGAGTTGATGTCTGTGCGTGAAGGGGAAAATCCGATTCCTATTCGTATGGAATCAGAGGGAATTATTAAGATTATTTCTATCTTGAATGTGCTTATTCAGGCATTTGGGAATCCATCAATTTGTCTTGTGATTGATGAATTAGATGCAGGAATTTTTGAATATATGCTTGGAGAGCTGCTTGATATCTTTCAAAAGAGTGCTAAGGGACAGCTGATTTTTACATCTCATAACTTGCGTGCTCTTGAGATGCTTGATAAGAGCAGTATTATGTTTTCAACTGTTAATCCGGAAAATCGCTATATCCATATGAAGAGAGTAAAGGAGAATAACAATCTTCGTAGTATGTATATCAGAAGCATTACTCTGGGTGGACAGGATGAGGCGATTTATGAAGAGACGGATAGTTTAAAGATTGCGCGAGCATTTCGTAAAGCAGGAAGGAGCCTCTCTGATGAATGAAAAAAAAGTTATTGCGGTAATTGTAGAAGGGCCGAGTGATGAAAATGCTATCGGTGGAATTTTAAAAGAGTTTTTTTCTTCCGAAGAGGTGCAATTTGCTGTAGTACATGGAGATATTACATCAAATGAATTTACTACGGTTGATAATGTTATTAGAAAGATAGATGGTCTCTTAGATGGCATAAAGTCGAAGTATGGATATCATTGGGATGACTTTATAAAGGTGATTCATATTGCCGATACAGATGGAGTGTTTGCAAAAGATTGTGTGGTGGAGGCGGATGTTGAGGAAATTCAATATTATGAAGATCATATGGAAGGAGCAGTTGTTGAAGCAATAGAACGCAGAAATAAACATAAGTCGGAAATCTTATTTAAGCTTTATTCAACCGGTAAAATTCATAATATAGGATACCGCTTGTATTTTAATTCCTGTAATTTAGAACATGTGTTATATGGTATACTGGAGAATTTTTCGGATGATGAGAAAGAAGAAATGTCGGATGATTTTGCTGAAAGATATGAAGGTAAGGTAAATGATTTTATTAGCTTTATATCGGATGAAGCAGTAGCTGTCCCAGGTACATATAAGGAAACTTGGAGATTTATTGAAAAGGACAAGCATTCTTTAGAAAGACACTCTAATATGAATTTAATATTTGAAAAGTGAATTTTGAGAGGAGCAGCGTATGATTGGCAATATAGTAACGGTAAAAGTAGATAGACCGATGGGAAGTTATTATCCTAAGCATAAAGATATATAGTACCCGATTAACTATGGATGATTACGCCTGATGGAGAAGAACAAGACAGGGAGAAAACTTATTTACATAGCAATTTTAACATTGGTAATTGCAGTTGTTTTATCATCTGTGATACTTGGCTTGGGTCATATTTTTGGCACATTGGGGCAAACGAAGGAAATGATCCATGCTTAGCATTCGCGAAAGACAGAGCGCGCTAAATTCCGGATTGTATGAAATAGAAATAGCCCTTGCCATTTCAAATGCAAAACAGAGATTGGATGATACTAGTATAGATTAAAATTCTCAACAGGATTGAGTATTTTATTGAAAGGAAATCGCAATGCAGACAACAGACTCGGTCCGCAGCGTCAAAGGTGTTGGCGAAAAAGCGGAACAAAATCTTCACAAATTAAAAATTGAAACGGTGGGAGAACTGTTAGAGCACTACCCAAGAAACTACGATGAAATCAAGCCGGTTTGTCCGATTGAAGCATTGGAAGAAGGAGATATAGCGGCTGTAGAAGGCGTGCTTATGGCGCGGCCGCAGATTATGAAACGCGGCTCAAAAAGTATTTTAACGATAACGCTGCGGGATACGACCGGCAGTTTGCTAATTACGTGGTTTAATATGCCTTTTCTGCGAAATCAGTTAAAAATGGGGACAAGATATTTGTTCCGTGGAAAGGTTGAAAAGCGAAACGGGCGGTTGCAGATGGTGCAGCCAAAGCGTTACACAAGGCAGGAATTTTACAAAATTGTAGGGAAAATGCAGCCGATTTATCCGCTTACGGCGGGGATTACCAATCATGCTATGGCAAAATTAATGCAGGAGGCAATCACGGAGGTAGAGGATTTCAAAGAATTTTTACCGGCGGATTTGCGCAAACGCCAGCAGCTGATTGAATATAAAAAAGCGATGCGTCAGATTCATTTTCCGGCTAATTATAAGGAATTGAAAGAGGCGAGGAAAAGACTTGCCTTTGATGAGTTATTTTTATATACAATGGCACTTAATTATATCCGTGAAAATGGAAAAGAAATCAGCGCACACCGGATTCAGAAGACAAAAGAGGCTGCTGAGTTTTTAGAAAATCTGCCATTTTCGCTGACCGGCGCACAGGAAAAAGTGTATGAAGAAATCTGTGCGGATATGGAAGGCGGTTTTGTGATGAATCGCCTGGTGCAGGGAGATGTTGGTTCGGGAAAAACGATTGTTGCGGTGTTAGCCCTTTTGGAAGTCGTTAAAAACGGATATCAGGGAGCGTTCATGGTACCGACGGAAGTATTAGCGGCACAACACTATCAAAATCTGACGAAATTACTGGCAGATTACGGCGTGACGGTTGGACTATTGTCCGGTTCTCTTACCGCAAAAGAAAAGAGACAGGCAAAAGAAAAAATTGCTTCCGGGGAATGGGATATTGTGATTGGAACGCATGCGCTCATTCAGGATGGTGTTGCATTTGCCGATTTGGGACTTGTGATTACCGATGAACAGCATCGTTTTGGTGTAAAGCAACGTGAGAAACTTTATCAAAAAGGAAAAGAACCACATGTTCTTGCGATGAGTGCGACGCCGATTCCAAGGACGCTTGCGTTAATTTTGTACGGCGATATGGATTTGTCTGTGATTGATGAAAGACCGGCTAATCGTCTGCCGATAAAGAACTGTGCAGTCAACACGGATTATCGTCCGAATGCCTATCGATTTATGCTAAAACAGATTGAAGAAGGGCGGCAGGTGTATATTATCTGCCCGATGGTGGAACAGGACGACGAATCCGAACTGGAAAGTGTAATGCTTTACACCGAGGAACTCAAAAGCCAGTTTCCACCTTCGGTAACAATTGAATATCTTCATGGGAAAATGAAACCGGCGCAGAAAGAAGATATTATGGCGCGGTATGCAGAAGGTGAAATCGATATTTTAGTTTCAACAACAGTGATTGAGGTTGGAATTGATGTGCCAAATGCCAGTGTGATTATGATAGAAAATGCAGAGCGTTTTGGACTGGCGCAGTTACATCAGCTTCGAGGACGAGTCGGACGTGGTAAGTGGCAGTCCTATTGTATTTTGATGTCGACAAAAGAAACCAAAGAGAGCAGGGAGCGGCTACAGGTTTTAGTCAATTCCAACGATGGATTTTATATTGCAAAAGAAGATTTGGTACTCCGCGGACAGGGGGATTTATTCGGCATCCGCCAGAGTGGAGAGCAGGTGTTTTTAATTGCCGATATTTTTGAGGATGCCAAGTTATTGCAGCAGGCATCCAAAGAGGCAAAGGAGATGTCGGCGGATGAAAAAGCACTTCTGTATAAGAAAAATGAACGTTTGAGAAACCGTTTGAATCGGTATTTGGGGCAGATTACGCTGTAAGGTGAATGTTTTCCTTGAAAAAAAGGCGTAAATCATATACAATGAAAACGATAAGCATTGGGAAGGAAGAATTGGATATGAGAGTGATTGCAGGAAAGGCAAGGCGGCTTCCTCTAGTCTCTCCGGAGGGCAGGGGGACAAGACCTACGACCGACCGGATTAAGGAAACGCTTTTTAATATTTTACAGGATGACATTCCAGGCTGCCGTTTTTTGGATTTATTTAGTGGAAGCGGAGCAATTGGAATTGAGGCAATCAGCAGAGGTGCCAAAGAAGCAGTCTTTGTTGAATTTGGCAAAGAAGCACTTTCCTGTATTCGGGCGAATTTGAAAAAAACAAAGTTAGAAAGTCAGGCAGTTGTATTTCCGGTGGAAGTCAGTTATGCGATTTCCAAACTGGCAAGACAGCAGGAAACATTTGATATTATTTATGCCGACCCTCCCTATGAGAGAGGGTTTGAGCCAAAGATTTTAGAGTGGCTTGGTGATGCTAAAATCATGAATCCGGATACGATTTTGATTTTAGAAACTTCGTTAGACACACCGGTCGATTATGTCGACACCGAGCAGTTTGAAATTGTGAGAATCAAAGAATATAAAAACAATCAGCATGTGTTCCTTCGTGCCAAATAAGGGAGCCGGAAGAACGAGAAAAGGAGAAGAATATGAATC
>OBAG01001662.1_pt1 | contig 12984 bp, 9 predicted proteins | sample 1517701 | NCBI WGS metagenome assembly OBAG01 (sample SAMN04571702, study PRJEB22368) | human gut metagenome | biome: human gut; material: stool | host: Homo sapiens | place: Luxembourg | collected 2012-09-07 | reverse complement strand
GTACTGTCGACGCCGCGTCTTTTAAAAATTTTAGACGCGTTATATAAAACTTTTCCGAAGCTCCAGAGGGTAGCGGCTTATTCCGCTCCAAAGGATATCCTGCGTAAATCGCATGAAGAGCTGGTCGAGCTGCGCGAAGCAGGTTTGAAGCTGCTTTATTACGGCATGGAGACAGGTGATGATATTACCTTGCAGGCCGTGAAGAAAGGCGTCAGCGGCGAAGAGGCTGTTGAAGCAGGCCGGAAGGTTATTGCGGCAGGCATGAAGCTGTCGATGATGATTATTCTGGGCCTGGCGGGCAAACCAGGCAGCAAGCGCCATGCGGCGGAAACTGCCAAAGCGATCAATGCTATCAAGCCGACGATGCTGAGCGCGTTGTGTTTGATGCTGTACCGCGGCAGCGAGCTGCTGGATCAGTTTGAACGCGGAGAATTTGAACCGCTGCCACCACAGGGTTTAATGGAAGAATTGTATAGTATTTTAGCTGCTGTCGAACTGCCGGAAGATCATCCGTGCATTTTCCGCAGTAACCATGTTTCTAATTATGTTCAGCTGGCAGGGACCCTGCCGAAAGACAAGGAGAGGCTGCTGGGCGAGATTGCCTGGAGCGCTTCCGAATTAGGTAAGATCAAGGACTGGGACGTTTATAACAATACGAGATATTGAGTGTGCAAGGAAGGGGATCGATGGTAATGAGGAAAATGACCGCATTGCTGACCTTTGTGCTGATAATCTGTCTGCTGCCTGCCGCAGCTTTTGCCAAAACCTTTAAAGAGGGTGACAAGGACTGGAAAATCATGGTCACTCAGCAGAAGCTGAAAACTTTGGGATATGCTACTGACCGTACCGACGGTAAGTTCAGTAAAGCAACTGCCGACAGTTTGAAAAACTTTCAGAAAAAGCATAAACTGAAAGCGAATGGACGCCTGGACGATAAAACCTATAAAAAGGTCACATGGGAAGCCTTTAAAAAGGAAGGGATTACCAATGTCAAGGGCAGGGATGTCGTGAAAACGGCTTCTAAATATAAAGGTACTCCTTATAAATTTGGAGGGACAACGCCTAAAGGCTTTGACTGCTCGGCCTATGTGCAGTATGTTTTTGGCAAGCACAGGGCGCAGCTGCCGCGTACTGCGGATGTGCAGGTCTTAGAGGGTGTTTTTGTCCTTAAAAACCAGCTGAAGGAAGGCGATCTGGTCTTTTTCTCGACTTATGAGCCGGGCGCATCTCATGTTGGAATTTATGCCGGAAAAGGCATGTTCTGGAATGCATCGACGTCTCGCGGCGTAGTACTCGATTCACTGGACAATACTTATTGGAAATCCCATTATTATGGGGCGCGCCGTATTCTTGTCGATAACGGTGAAGTGTAATATTCAACAGGTGCTTTTATGATATTTGATGAAATCGAGGAGGGGTCTGAATAATGATCCGTGAAAAACGTAACAAGGAAAAACTGGCTTCCTATTATCGTAAGTTTATGGAAGACGGTGTCATCGATCCGAACGTCCATCCCTGGGTGGCTGAGTCCTGGCAGCGCTGCCGGGCGATGAAACTGCCCCATGAAACGATGCCTAAGCTCAATAAACTGAGCCGTGAGGAGATCGTTGAACATCAGAAGACCCATGAGTTTATCGTAAAGTATGTCGACGGTTTGTATGAACAAAGCAAACAGCATTTCAATATTCATAATCTGAGCATGCTGCTGATCGATGAAGACGGTTATGTGATCAAAAATTATGCACTGCCCTTTTTTCAGAGAGTGATCGAAGATATACAGGGGATGCGCGTACTGGAAGAGGACGTAGGTACCTCGAGCATCAGTATTGCGCGTGAGCATAATGTACCGTTTTTAATGTTTGGTCCGGAAATGTGGATCAAAGACAGTCATTCCGGCGATGCCTGCAGTGCGCCGATCTGTGTCAACGGCAAGATCCGCTACATTATTTCCTTCTTTTCGCTGGATCAGAACGATCTGCCTTATGACCTGCTGCTGTCGCTGCTTTTGACAATGAAATATTCTATCGAGCAGCATCTTTCCATGCTGGAATACTGGAGCATTTATCAGCTGATGATGAATGAACTGCCGGTGGCCGTGTACTGGATCGGTCAGGACGAGCAGCTGAAATACTGTAATAACAATGCGCAAAAGCGTCTGGATGGCAAAAAGAACCTGGAAGACGTATTTTTGAATTATGAGCATATTCCCATCAAAAAAGCCCTGCAGGGTGTACCAACGCATCGTCGTGAGATCACCTGGATCACGCAGGACCGTACCTATGAAGATATTACTACAGTCATGCCGATCAAAGTTGGCAGTGAGGTCGAAAGCGCTTTGGTGATGTCGATGTCGATCGAAGATCTGAAAACTACGATTGCCCATGCTACCGGCTACAGCTCCCGCTACAGTCTGTACAGCATGGTGGGCGAGACCAGTGAATTTTTGGCTTTGCAGCATAAAGCTTCGCGTATTGCCCGCAGCGATAATAATATCCTGCTTCAGGGCGAGCCGGGGACCGGAAAGCAGCGTTTGGCCCATGGTATCCACCAGGCCAGTCCGCGTGCGGCTGCACCGTTGATCGTTGTGAAGTGTTCGAATGCGCCGATCGAGGCGTTGGAAGAAGAATTTTTCGGCAGTGTAGACGGTGACCGTCAGCCAATGGCCGGTAAACTGGAGCTGGCACTGGGTGGTACGCTCTTCCTGGACGAAGTTGAAAAGCTGCCTGTGGAAATGGGCGATAAGCTGGCTGATGCCTTGAAAAATGGTTTGGTAAACCGTGAAACCGGTATTCGCAAGAAGTTAAACGTGCGTGTGATCGCCGCCTGCGATTCTAATTTAAAACGCTTGTCTGATAAGGGACTTTTCTCAAAAGCCTTATATGAGCTGGTATTGGATACGACAATGCGTGTTCCGCCTCTGCGCGAGCGCGTGAAAGATATTGAGGTCATCGCTTCCCATATTCTGGCTGAAATGTCGGCGCAGCATAATCTTCCGCCGAAACGTTTGTCGCCGGAAGCGCTGAATCTTTTGACAAGCTGCAGCTGGCCCGGTAATATCAAACAGCTGCAGGGAGTTATCGAGCAGGCATTCTTCCATACTCCCGGAGCAATCATCGAATCCGATAATATCAAGCTGCCTGGTGATCGGACGCTTGAAAAATCCTGGAAATATGATAAAGACGCTTTTATTGCGGCCTGGAAATCTGCCGGCGGCAATATCAGTAAACTGGCAGGAATGCTTGATGTCAGCCGTGTTACCCTGTACCGTTATTTGAAAAAATATGGACTGGGACCTAAAGTCGGCAAAGAGGATTAATAAAAATTCGAAAAAAAAATAAAAAATAGAGTGCATTTGCACTCTGTTTTTTTTTTTTGCAGTATTTAAAATAGTTATAAAGGCGCGCAGAGGAGACTGGACAATATCTTTTTTAAAATAACCAGGTTAAATTTAAGAAAAAAGAAAGTTTATGAAGTACAGTTTTATTGCCAAGTAAAATTTGAGCGATTATAATAAAGCCAACTTAAGTATGAAAGCAGGTGTTGACAATGTTCAAGAACAAATTAGCGGCCGTTATTATGGCTGTTTTCACAGCCATAACATTTTCTGTTGCGGCTCAAACGGCCGAAGCCAAACCGGTACGGCCAGCTCCGGGACAAGTACTGGTTCCGCCGCAGGTACGTGAAACTGCAGAACTGCAGAAGATCAGTAAACGTTTTGATATTGATGCGTCTGTTCTGCAGACGGAGTTTGACCGGGGCTGGGGTTTAAAAGAGCTGCGCCACGCTGCTCTGCTGTCACTGGCTTCCGGGAAAAATATCAATGAGATCCTGCGTCTGAAAGAGAACAACAGCTGGCCGAGGGTAGAATATTTAACGGGTATCACGCCCAACGATATTAAAGCGGCACGTGATAGAAATGATGCCCGTTATTTTGCCGCTGCACTTGGCTTGAAAGAAAAGGACATCCTTCCTTACCTGCGTCAGAATTACGCGCTGAATGATGTGCTGCATGCCGCACTGCTGGCACAAGCTTCCGGCAGCACGGCAGAGAGCATTTTGGCTGCTCATCGTCCGCCGACGCATGACTGGAGTTATGTGGCTTATGAATTGGATGTCAGTCGTGAAAAGTTAGATGCGATCAGGGAAAAAATAGCCAGCGTAAAATGAATTTATTGTTAAAATAGGAAAAGTCTGCTGCTGCCGCGGCAGGCTTTTTTTATTTGTACAGGGTATTGGCAGCAGGTGTGAAAGGTTTTTCTGGTTACAATACAATGGTAATTTTTTATAAAAATGATGATTAGAACTCTATTATGTTATATAATATAAATTGGATTTGTATTTAGATTTTACAAAGGCGGGTCAGTATGAGACTAAGAAAAAAACCATGGATCGAAGAAGCAATGCAGGATTTAAAAGGTGAATATGTTTTGATGCATGATTTGGAAAATTATAAAGGACGCTGGCAGGAACTGTTTCCCGGTAAGCGTTTATGTCTGGAGATTGGCTGCGGCAAAGGCCGCTTTATTATCGGGATGGCGGAGCTGCATCAGGAAAAGGCTTTTATTGGTGTGGAAACGCAACACGATATTGCTTATTATCCCGGTAAAACTGCCAAAGAAAATAAGATGGATAATATCAAGGTCATCTGCGCTAATGCAGAGCATATGGAGGACTGGTTCGAGCCGGGCGAGATCAAAGAATTATATTTGAATTTCAGCGATCCGTGGCCGAAAGCGCGTCACGCCAAACGCCGGCTGACGCATCGTAATTTCTTGGCGAAATATCAAAGACTTTTAGGAAAAGGCGGACACCTGCGTTTTAAAACGGATAACAGAGCGCTGTTCGATTTTTCAGTTGAGGAATTTAAGGAATTTGGCCTGGAGATCATTGCGTTGAGCTATGATCTGCATAACTCAGATTATGATAATGAAGTGCAGACGGAATATGAGCGTAAATTCAGCTCTTTGGGAACACCGATAAATTTTTGTGAAGTGGTATTTTAAGAGAGGCTGTTATGAAGAAACGATTTTTGCTCTGGGATAATCCCAAGGATGCGATCATCAGCCTGACTTTACTGCTGATGCTCGTGGGCTGTATCAATGTGTTCAGCGCCAGCTTTGTCGAAGCGCGGGATATGTTTGAGGATGGTTATTATTATCTGAAGCGGTACTTGATTTTTGGCGCAGCCGGACTGATGCTGATGCTGTGGCTGGGATTTCGTGCGCCTTCGTATAAAACGTGGCTCAACGATTTTTGGCTGAAAGCCATCTATTTTGGTGTCGGCAGCCTGCTGCTTTTAGTAGATCTGATCGGTACGACTAATAAGGGTGCTCAGCGCTGGTTGTATGTGGGCGGAATTTCTATTCAGCCTTCAGAGCTGGCGAAGATTGCCGTGATCCTTCTGGGGGCAGCTCTGCTTGGTGAAATGCTGCGTAAGCGTCAGTCGATCAGTCTGCTGAATAAGGATACTGTCTGGCCTTTTGTGGGGACGGTGATCTACGGCATTCTGGTTTTGAAACAGCCGGATATGGGTACGGCGGCTATTATAGTAGCGCTGATGGTGGGTCTGTATATTTTGGCAGGTCTGCGTCTGCGTGAGGTAGTAGGCCTGCTGGGGATTTTAGGCGCAGTGGCGGTGGCAGGGGCGATCATGGCCCCTTATCGGCTGCAGCGTGTTAAAGTATGGCTGGACCCGTGGAGCGATGAGGCTAATACGGGCTATCAGATGGTACAGTCGCTGATGTCGATCGGCAGCGGCGGTCTGACAGGTTTGCCGTGGGGGCAGGGCAGCGGCAAGTTCTTTTATCTGCCTGAGGCGCATACAGATTTTGCATTTGCTATTTTTTGTCAGGAATGGGGACTGCTGGGTGCGGCGATCCTGATTTCGGTGTTTCTGTTACTGGCTGCGGCATTTTTTCGTATTGCTATGAACACTAAAGATGAACGGGGCTTTATTCTTGTTTCCGGCGTCAGCCTGCTTATCGTGGGACAGGCGGTTGCCAATATGGCAATGGTGTGCGGACTGCTGCCTGTAATCGGCGTGCCTTTGTCCTTTATCAGTTATGGCGGTACTTCGATGCTGATAACTCTGGCTTCGATCGGACTGGTGCTTTCAGTTTATCGTGACGAGTGTAAACGTGAAAAGCTGGAGCGGCTGTCGCCCGATACACGCAGGACGCAGATGCGTGTCGTTTCACCCGCTGAGGGGAGGTGGCAGCGCTGATGAAGAAGTTTTCGCTGCAAAACGGTAAAAAACGTTTTGCCATTATCGGCCTGCTGATCTTTTTTGGTTTTGGAACGGTGTTTCTGCGGCTGATCTGGCTGCAGGTCATTCAAAACGAAGAGCTGGCCAGACGTGCTGCCAATCAGGTTACCGGCAAGGTAACTAAATATTCGCCGCGCGGAGCCATTTTGGACTGCAACGGCGAGGAGCTGGCAGTCAGCATTATGTCTAAATCTCTGTATGTCGACCCGGTCGAGATGCAGGATAACCCGACGAAAAAGGGCGAGAAGCCGGAACGTGACGTCAAGCGGCTGGCCGCTGATTTGCTGGCCGGAGTGCTGCAGATGAAAGCAGACGAATTATATTCTGATTTTACAACAGAAGCACGCTTCATCTGGCTCAAACGAACGATGGAGCCTAAAGAAGCGGCAGAAGTAGAACGGATCATTCGTGAGAATAAGCTGCCGGGGCTGCATTTTTTAGAAGAAAGTAAACGCTATTATACAAAAAAATCAATGGCGGCTCAGGTGCTGGGTTTTGTCGGTACGGATGATAACGGTCTCAGCGGTATCGAGCTGGCTTTGGACTCGGTAGTCAAGGGTGCGGAAACACAGCAGCAGGAGGTCGTCGATGCGCTGGGGCGCCCCATGGGTGACAGCGGTTTCAATAAAGCCAGGCCGCAGAAGATGGCTTCAGTCTATCTGACCCTGGACAGCAAGATCCAGTTTGTGCTGGAGGATGCGCTGGATAAGGCGATGAAGGATACGAAAGCCGCCAGTGCGGCGGTCATCTTGATGGACCCGAATACGGGCGCGATTCTGGGCATGGCCAATCGGCCCAGTTTTGACCCTAATACTTTTTATAAATATCCGGCTACCAGCTGGACTAATCGCGCGGTTTCGACTATTTACGAACCGGGCTCGGTTTTCAAGCCGATTGTGGGCGTGATGGGACTGACGGAAAAAATTATTACGCCGACCACGATGATCAATGATACGGGCAGTATTCAGATAGCCGACCGTACGATACGCAATTGGGACGGGGAAGGCATGGGACTGGTACCGTTTCAGGATGTTATAAAATTTTCTATCAATACGGGTATGGTACAGCTGGGGATGCAGCTGGGAGCACAGCGGATGATCGATTACAGCAAGAAGTTCGGTTTCGGCAGTGTGACCGGTATAGAGCTGCCGGGTGAAGAAGAGGGTATCCTTTATAATCCGGATCATATGTATCAGCCGGATATTGCAACCATGTCTATCGGTCAGGGCATTGCCGTAACGCCGCTGCAGATGCTGCGTGCGATCTGCGCTATTGCTAACGGCGGCGAGCTTTTGCAGCCGTATATCATCGATAAGATCGTGATGCCGGATGGACGCGTTCTGCGCCAGGGGCAGAAAAAAGTGGTGCGCCGGGTGATGAGTGAGGAAGTTGCCGCACAGATGCGCGGAATGATGGAGCAGGTTGTCGCCGCCGGTGGTGGTAAAGCAGCAGGGATCAAAGGCTACCGTATTGCCGGTAAGACCGGTACCGCCGAAAAACTTGCGGAAACAGGCGGTTATGCAGCCGGTAAATATATTGCTTCTTTCGTAGGCTTTGTACCTGCTGATAAGCCGCAGTATGCGATGCTGATCATGCTGGATACGCCGCAGGGAGCTTTTTACGGTTCGCAGGTTTCGGCGCCGGTATTCCGCGATACATTGCAGCAGATCCTTGTAGCTAAGGGCATTCAGCCCAGCAGCAGTGAAGGACTGCCGTCATTTGAGCAGCATGTACGGAATAATCCCGCTGTTAATTCGACAGTGCCGCCTCCGGCTAAGATGCCGCAGATGGAGATACTGGCAGACGGTAAGATCAAACTGCCTGATTTCAGCGGGCTGGATATGCGGCAGACGGCTGAACTGATCCAGCAGGGACGTCTGGTACTGGTGCCGCATGGCAGCGGTCGGGCGCGGAAGCAGTCGCAGCCTCCGGGAACAGTAGTTGCCGAAGGTACGAAGCTGGAAATCTGGTTTGAATAAAAACATTTAAATGTATACATTAGGTTGCTGTCAGAGCAGCAGGAAAAAATCTGTCGGCACAGAAGATATACAAGATGGTTCACAGGTATAAGTGAAGAGGAGGGCGTTTATTTATGTTATCAGATATTGAAATTGCTCAGCAGGCCAAGATGCTGCCGATCACGGAGGTTGCCGCTAAGCTCGGCATCGGCGAAGAAGACATTGAAATGTATGGCCGTTACAAGGCTAAATTATCTATGGATCTGATCCGCCGCATGGAAGATAAACCGGCAGGCAAGCTGGTTTTGGTAACGGCTATTACGCCTACGCCGGCAGGCGAAGGCAAGTCGACTACTACCGTAGGACTGGCCCAGGGCCTGGCCAAAATTGATAAAAGCGTTATCGTAGCTTTGCGCGAGCCTTCTCTGGGACCCTGCATGGGCGTTAAGGGCGGCGCAGCCGGCGGCGGTTATTCTCAGGTTGTGCCGATGGAAGATATCAACCTGCATTTTACAGGTGATTTCCATGCGATTACATCTGCACACATGCTGCTTTCGGCAATGGTCGATAACCATGTGCAGCAGGGCAATGCTTTGAATATCGACCCGCGCCGGATCGTTTGGAAACGTGTTGTTGATATGAATGACCGCGAGCTGCGTAATATTGTTGTCGGACTGGGCGGCAAAGCGCATGGCGTACCGCGTCAGGACGGTTTTGATATTACCGTTGCTTCTGAGGTCATGGCTATTTTGTGCCTGGCCAGCAGTCTGCACGACCTAAAAGAACGTTTAAGCAAGATCATTGTTGCTTATGATTATAACGGCAAACCGGTTACCGCAGGGCAGATCAAAGCCCACGGTGCTATGGCTGCCCTTTTGAAGGATGCTGTGAAGCCTAATCTTGTGCAGACACTGGAAAATGTGCCGGCGATTATTCACGGCGGGCCGTTTGCCAACATCGCCCACGGCTGCAACAGCGTGATGGCAACTAAGACGGCTATGAAGCTGGCTGATTATACGATTACAGAAGCAGGCTTCGGCGCTGATCTGGGCGCTGAAAAATTCTTTGACATCAAATGCCGTTATGCCGGGTTGAAGCCGGATGCTGTTGTGCTGGTTGCTACAGTGCGCGCATTGAAGATGCATGGCGGGGTGCCGAAGACGGACTTGACTGCGCCGAATGTGGACGCTGTGAAAAAAGGTATCGTCAATCTGGAAAAACACATTGAAAATATTAAAAAATTCGGTCTGCCTCTGGTAGTAGCCATCAATATTTTTGCTCAGGATACACCGGAAGAGCTGGAAGCTGTACGTGCCCATTGTGCTGCACATGGCGTCAATGTTGCATTGTCCGATGTTTTTGCCAAAGGCGGCGCCGGCGGCGTGGAGCTGGCTAAGGAGGTTGTTGCGCTGGCAGAAAGCGGCAAGGCTGATTTTGCTCCTATCTATGCTTCCGAGCTGACCTTAAAGGAAAAAATCGCAACTGTGGCGCGTGAGATTTACGGTGCCGGCGATGTAGTTTATGCTAAAGAAGCAGAAACTGCTTTGAAGGATTTTGAAAGTCTGGGTTATGGCAATCTGCCGATCTGTATGGCTAAGACCCAGTATTCGTTTTCGGATGATCCGACGTTGCTTGGCCGTCCCAGCGGTTTTACCATGACGATCAAAAACTGCAGGATCTCTGCCGGCGCAGGCTTTGTAGTCGTGCTGACAGGTGATATCATGACGATGCCCGGTCTGCCGAAGGTGCCGGCAGCAGAGAAAATCGATGTCAGTGATGACGGCGTCATCAGCGGCTTGTTTTAAGGGGAGTTGTAGCAATGGAAACTTTGTTGATGAAGGGCAAGCCCGTTGCCGATGCATATAGAGAAACTGTTTCAGCCAAGATCACAGCCGCAAAGGAAAAAGGGATCAAAGTTACTCTGGCGATCATTGTGGTGGGAGATGACCCTGCTTCGCATGTTTATAAAGATCGTCTGGTAAAACTGGTAGAAAGTCTTGGCGGTGAAGCCAAGGTGCTGGCAATGCCGGAAACAGCAACACAGGAAGAAGTTATTGCCGCTATCAAAAAACTTAATCATAACCGCTATGTTACCGGTATCCTGCCGATGATGCCGATGCCGAAGCATATCGACGGCGATGCTGTCGGTGCCGCTATCACTATGAGCAAAGACGTGGACTGTTTAAACCCTAAAAGCGTCGGAGAAGTCTTTTTAGGGCGCAGCCGCTGGGCACCGTGCACTCCGCGGGCCTGTATGGCGACGCTGTCTCATTACGGTATTGAGTTAAAGGGGAAAAACGTCGTTGTTGTCGGGCGCAGTAATGTAGTTGGCAAGCCTGTGGCGCTGCTGCTCCTGCAGGAGCATGCTACGGTCACTGTCTGCCATTCCCGGACCAGGGATATTGCGGATGTGCTGCGTGGTGCTGATGTCATCGTTGCCGCTGTGGGTGTACCGGCTTTCATTAAACCTGAAATGGTCAAAGAAGGCGTCGTGATCGTCGATGTTGGTATCAATGCTGTCGAAGGCGGTCTGGTAGGTGACGTTGACCCTGCCGTCAGCGCTAAAGCCAGCGCTTTTACGCCTGTTCCAGGCGGTATTGGCATCGTCAGCAATATGATGGTCATGGATATGTTAAGCAGAAATTTATAAGGCGAGGTAAGTAAGACCGTGAGAAGATTTGTATGGCTGCTTTTACTGATCGTTTTTGTAGCTTTTATTTTTTATAATTCTTCTATGCAGGCGGCAGAATCACACCGGGCCAGTGAACTGGTCGGCTCGATTCTGACCGGTATGGGGAAATGGTTCGGCATTGATGTACCGCAGCAGAACCTGGATTATAATATCCGCAAGCTGGCACACTTTTTGGAGTTTGCTATCCTGGGCGTGATCCTGTGCAATGTTTACGCGGCGTTCGGTGTCAGTCATCGTACAGCGACAGGGTATATTTTGTTTTTAGGTTTGGCAGTAGCCGTTAGCGATGAATATATCCAGCTGCATGCTCCGGGGCGCAGTGCCTTGGTTACGGATGTGATCCTGGATTTTTCAGGGGTCTTTTTTATCTGGCTGACACGTGAGGTCTGGAGCTGGGCCAAGCGGTAGTCAAAATGCAAAAACACTGTTACGTATATACGTAACAGTGTTTTTTGTTATTTGATATAAGCTGCCAGAGTTTCATAGAGCTTCTGCGGGTCGATAGGTTTGGCAATATGGGCGTTCATACCAGCTGACAGCGCATTTTTAATATCTTCGGCAAAAGCGTTGGCAGTCATGGCAATAATAGGGATCGTTGCTGACTGTGGATGTGTACTGCTGCGGATAGCCTGGGCGGCTTCGTAGCCGTTCATGACAGGCATCTGGATATCCATCAGGATAGCATCGAAGCTGCCCTTTGCAGATCCAGTGAAAAGCTCTGTGCACTGCAGTCCGTTTTCAACGATCGTGACTGCCGCACCCGTTTTTTCCAAAATCAGTTCGGCGACCTTTTGATTGATCGGATGATCTTCTGCCAGAAGAAGCGATTTCCCTGAAAAATCAAAATCAGCGCTGCCAAAAGTGTGCGTTGGTTTTTCTACAGGATGTTCAGCTGCAGTATCGAAGTGCAGCGGCAGTGTAACAGTAAAAGTCGTACCTTCACCCTGCCTGCTGGTTACGGAAATCGTACCGCCTTTATAATCGACGATATTTTTGACGATGGCAAGTCCCAGTCCGGAACCTTCGATATGCTTGTTGATGACGTCGCCGCTGCGGAAAAAAGGATCGAATAGATGCTGCAGGCTTTCGCTGTCGATACCGATACCGGTATCGCTGATCGTAAATTTATACCAGCCGAGCCGCTCATTGTCTGAAGGGAGCTCGCAGGCGCTGAAGGTAACAGTGCCACCCGGAGGTGTGAATTTACAGGCGTTGCTGACAAGGTTATCCCAGATACGCTGCAGCTGTGCGGTATCACCGATACAATTGCAGTGAAGAAGTTCTGTGTTATGCAGGAAGTTAAGGCTGTTTTTATCCATCAACAGCTGGTAACGGCTGCAGAATCTGTCTATTTCGACGGACAAGTTGAACGAGGTACGCGCCAGTTTCAGTTTGCCTTTTTCTATGCGGCTCATATCCAGAATGTCATTGATCAGCGTCAGCAGATGTGACGAAGAGCTTTTGATAATATCGAGATATTCGCTGAGATGCTGACGGTTATCCAGATCGTCCAGGGCCAGATCCGTCATACCGATGATCGCGTTCATGGGCGTGCGGATGTCGTGGCTCATAGCGGAGAGAAAATCTGTTTTGGCGCGGTTGGCTTCCTGAGCCAGATCCAAGGCATTTTGCAGTACGGATCTGGAATTTTTTTCGGCGCTGATGATATCAGTAACATCACATCGGACAAGACAAATCGTATGATGACCTTCGTCGCCCCAAAGGACGTTGATCTGTTTGTTCTTTTCGCTGCCGTCATTAGCAAGATACGGCAGCGTAAATTCGTAACCCTGCGGTTTCTCTGCCAGCCTGCTGAGGATGACCGGCAAAGAAAATTTTTCTGCCGCAGTTTCATCCGCTGCCAGTTTAGTATAAGGAAGGCTGAGCTTGTGCAGTGCTCTGTTAAAGTCCGCGCATTTATAGGGTGACAGATTTTGCAGTACAGATTTGCGGGTATACATTGTAAATTCTTTTGTCACCAGATTGATGATACTGAGCTGCTCAAAGGTATAGGCCAGCGTATTCAGCAGCGCTCGCTGTTCCCGTACGTAGTCTGTGATATCGGCTCC
>OBAG01001659.1_pt1 | contig 13026 bp, 15 predicted proteins | sample 1517701 | NCBI WGS metagenome assembly OBAG01 (sample SAMN04571702, study PRJEB22368) | human gut metagenome | biome: human gut; material: stool | host: Homo sapiens | place: Luxembourg | collected 2012-09-07 | reverse complement strand
TAAGTCTTTTAGAATATTCTTTAATTATTCCTTCTCCATAATGTTTACCAGCTTCTTTTAGTAATTTACCAACATTATAATATGTATTTAAATCACTTCTATTTTTACTATAGTCTTTTACTCTTTTCGTAATTTCATTATTTATTAATTCTGTTTTTATTTCATTATAATAGTTCATTTTTTCCCTCCTTTACACTAATTCATACTCTCTTGAAATTATCCTATCGTCAGAACAATATTCAATCACATATCTATTTTCTTTCTTGCAAATTATTATTCCTATTGTTTTATTTTGATTTATATTTTTTAGATTTTTATCTATATAATTCATATAAAATTCTATTTGTCCTATATGTTCTTTTTTTAGTTCTGTTACTTTTAGTTCAACAACTACAAAGCAATTAAATTCATAATTAAATAATAATAGATCAATATAATTATATCTATCACCTATTTTTATTTTATATTCACTATCTATAAAACTAAATCCATTACCCAGTTCTTTTAAGAATGATGGTATATCTTCTAATATTAGTTTTTGAAGTACTTTCTCTGATATTTCATTATTACCACTTGTATTTTTTATTTGAATTGGATTTTTTACTAAATCTGGTACTTTTAATTTTTCTTTTTCTTTTAATTTTTCCTTTGTAGATTCATCTAACCTTTCATATTCATTATTTTTTATTTTTGTCCTTAATTCTCTTACTGATAGATTTTGTTCTTCCGTTATTTTTATATAATAATTTATTTTATCTATTGAATTTACTGGTAATAATTCACAATAATGTGACCAAGATAATTGGTGCGACATTGTCGCACCTTTTTCAATGACTATATAAAATTGTCGAATTCTTTTTAAAAGTGTTATACCAAAATTTCTTCTAAATTCATTTATAAGTCTTTTAGAATATTCTTTAATTATTCCTTCACCATAATGTTTACCCGCTTCAGAAAGTAATTTTCCTATATTATAATACGTTGTTAAATCACTTTTATTAATTGAATAATTTTTTACCTTTTTAGTAATCTCATTATTTAATAGTTCTTTTTTTATTTCATCATAATAATTTATAAAAATCACCTCTACTTCTTATATTCTCTCTTTTAAGGTTAAATTCCCCTAAAAATAAAAAAATATAAGAATTATTTTTGTTTTCTTATATTTTCTATCATATCTTTATCAAAATTTTTATTTTTTATCATTTCTATTTCATATTTATAAGGAGGATATATTTTTTCTTTTGAATCATCACTTTTTGTTACATAAGGTGTTTCTAGTATTTTAGGAATATTTTCAAATCTTTTATCATATATAATATTTATTAAATTATCAAACCCAATTGTACCAAATCCTATATTTGCATGTCTATCCTTATGTGAACTTATAGTATTTAAGCTATCATTTACATGTATACATCCTATTTTTGAAATACCTATTTTTTTATCAAAATCTTCTATATATTCATTAAATTTATTTATGTCAACACCTGAATCATTTAAGTGACATGTATCTAAACATACACCTAAATTTTTACTATTAACATTATCTATAATATATTTAATTTCATCAGTTGTTTTACCAAGTTCACTACCTTTTCCAGCCATTGTCTCAATTAATATTGTTACACCCTTATCTATACTTAATATATTTTTTAAAGCAAATACAATATTATCAAGTCCTTTTTCTTCTCCAAGACCAACATGACTACCTGGATGAAGTACTATATTTTTTATACCTAAAGTAGCACATCTATCTATTTCTTGTTTTAAAAAATTTATTGAAAAATCATAAGACTTAGTATCATTAGCAAGATTTATTATATATGGAGCATGTACTATCACTTTAGACTTATCAATATTATTTTCTTCCATTAATTTATCTGCTTCTTTAATTTTTTCTAAATTAAGTTCACTTCTATTTGTATTTTGTGGAGCACCTGTATAAAACATAAATGTATTTGCATTATAACTAATTGCTTCTTTTACACTTTTAACTAATTGTTCATCTTTGTTAAAGGATACATGTGATCCTATTATTAAATTCATTTTTATCACCATAATAAGTATATCAAAAAAAGAAAATAAAAAAAATACTTTTTAAAAAGTATTTTTTATTCAGTTGCATAAGTAATTGTACAACTACCAGTTGAGCAATTTAATGTAGCAGCTGGTTGTTTATCAAATTGTCCTTTACCAGTTACTTTAACAGAACCTGCTCCTGCACATGTAACTTCAGTATCATCTTTAGAAATATCAGCAACTACTTTTAATTGATCATAAATAGAACCTGACCCAGATTTAGTACAAACTGAATTAACATCAAATGTAGCTGTTGACATACCTGAAGTTGTCATAGATTTACCAAGTTCAATACCTTCTGCAATCATTTTAACATTGCTTTTCCAAGCGCTTGATCTTGAATTTTCAATAACATTTAATATTTGTGGTACTGCTATTACCATGATTATAGCAAGTATAACGATAACTGCTAATAATTCAATTAATGTGAATCCTTTTTTGTCTAATTTTTTCATTTTTTTACTTCTCCCTTCCTATATTACATACTAATAATATCATTTAATATTTTTTTAGTCAATACATTTTCTATTAACTTTACACTATTATTATTTACTTTTTTTCTGTATATATACAAACTTTTCTATAACCATATGTTTTTTGTCTTTCTACTGTAAAATATTCTGTAGAAATTTCTTCATTTTGAAATTCACAAATAACTATTCCATTTTTTTTAAGAAGCTTTTTTCTATAAATTAATTTTAAAATATCATTAATTACATGGTTATCATATGGTGGATCTAAAAGTATAATATTAAATTTTATTCTATTTTCTTTATAATATTCTATTGCATCTATATAATCCATTTTTATTACATCTGCTTTATCAGAAATACCAAATTTTTCCAAATTATCTTTAATCATTTTTACTGCAACTTTATTTCTATCATTAAAATATACTTTTTTAGCACCATTACTTATTGCTTCTATTCCAAGATTTCCTGTTCCCGCAAATAAATCTAAACATACACTATCTTTTATATAATCTTGTACAATTGCAAACATTGATTCTTTTACTCTATCCATTGTAGGTCTTGTACCATCTATTGTATATCCTTTTATTTCTCTTCCTCTTAAAAAACCACTAATTACTTTCATTTACATCACCATTTTTATTATAAACAAAAAGTGCTAAATTAACAAGTATTAATCTAGCACACTTAATATTATATTATTAATATTTATTGATAAAAGTCTTAAATCATTTTGAATTTTTAAAAATTCTTTTAATTCGTCAATATTAAATAATTTTTTTCTTAAATTTAATATTTCATCATCTAGCTTATTATCTTTTATATAATTTTTTTTATTTTTTAAAAAAGTGTCAATTAAAGATAAATATTCTTCATTTTTATTTAATTTATCTCTTAATTCTTTCATTTGTTTTATTTCTTCTGTATCATCTAGTTTTTCTATTATTTCTTTTGTCATTTCTTTCATCTTTACACCTATTTCATAACATTCATAAATGTTCTTATTAAATCTAATTTTTCTGATATATTATTAATTTTATCTGATGTGGTTAACTTATACTTTTCTTTCATTTCTTTTTCCATTTCAGTTAATAGATTAGGATTTCTATTTAAATATTTATACCAATATGAGTTTTCTCTAATATATTTTTGAAGCAATGGATTATTTTTTATTTTAAATTGCGTACTTAAATTCATTAATCTTCAAACTTCTTATATAGAGGTCTTGGTGTATATGTTTCAGTATTTATTTCATCTTTTGTTATTAAAGACTGTACTAATCCTAATGCTTTGCTTATATTGGTTATATTTTTTTGAACACTATTTAAATCAACTTTTTTTACCATATCAATTAAATCTGAAACAGAAATATTTTCTTTTTCTTCTTTTGTTTCATTTTCTTCTTTTTTAAAATATTTATTCCAAACGTTATCATCTTTTCCATATAAGGAATAAGTTTCATAAAATTTTTGCCAAGTCATCTCACCATTTTTAACAAAACTAATAAGTTCTGGATGCGATTTAACAAATAATTTAAATTCTTCTTTATTAGACATATAACCACCCTACCTAATTTAATATATGCCTAGATTTAAATTTTATTTATTATTTTTGGAAAGTTACCAGCTGCTTCCGCCGCCGCCTCCTCCGCCGCCTCCAGAGAATCCTCCACCACCTGAGAAGCTTCCTCCTCCTGATGTACCACTAGATTCATAAGGTCTTGAACTCATAGTTGAACTTGCACTTGATAATGTTCTTGTAAGTGAATTATTAAATTTATTAACATCAAATGCACCTGTTGTAGGAGAATACATACTTCCAACATACCAAGTTGGAGGTGCAACTACAATTGATTCAAATTTTTTACTCCATTTATCTGATACACCAAGAACATATGCATATGGAAGTATATCATAAAAATAATTTGGATTTTCCATTACTAATGCTTCAAGTTTATCTTTTTCAACAAATTCAATATAATTTTTAAATCCATTTATTCTATTATAATATCTTGTTGCTTTACTTTTTCTTTTTTTATTAAATACTAAGAATACTATTCCTAAAATAATACAAATATATTTAATTATTTTTGATATAAAATATATTTCAAAATAATAATATTCTAATTTATATGTTGTAAATGGTATTAAAATATAAGACAATATAAACGGCATAATTATTAAACATGAATATACTACTGCACTCACATAATGTGAAGTATCATATATTTTATGTGTTTTAGATAATTTAGCTAAAGCTCTAATAAGTATTACATAAAAACTATCTTTTAAATCTGATTTTTTTACAACACCATCTTTATTTTCATCATCAAATAAACCGCTTAATGTTTGTTTTGCATAATCTGGTTCATTTACTTCTTTTACATCTACTAATCTTTTTAATGAAAAACTATTTTTACCATTTTCTATTATTTGTAAATATCCTTTATTAGCAAAATATGTAATTAAAGATACAATTTGTTTATTTTCTGTTCTACCTTTATATAAATAACCTATTTCAGCAGGTGTTAAATTATCAGGAGCAATATATTCTGCCACTAATAAATCTTTCTTCCTATAACTATATTTTATAAATAATATAATTCCTAATATTATTAAAAATAATGGTATTACAGTTAATATTATAACTATAGTTAATGTTGGATCAAATACTTTTCTTTCACCTTTAAAATATCCTTCTGGAAGTTCTATCTTAACAGTTAATCCTTCATATGAAGAAAGTGCATAATCTTCGTCAAATGGAGCTTTAACATATCCTGTTATTATATTATCATTTATTTCATATTTTACATCTTCATAAAATGTTGAACCGTATCCTCCTACTGTAAAATTAACTAAAGTTTCATCAAATTCTTTAGGCATTTCAATTTTAAAGTTCACATTTTTTATTTCTGTATCCCAATTAGTACCAATTATATTAAAATATAAATCATCATATTCTTCAATATTATCATCACCTACATCATAATCATAAGTAATAATATATTGTTTATTTCCTGTTATTGTTTCACTTGCACTGCCTATTTTTATTTTTAATTCTCCATTTTCTTTAGTTTTACTATATGGAGCATTTACTTTTAAATTTCTAATTTTTGCTTTAGTTTCAACCGTTTTACCAGTTCTATAATATGTATTCTTATATGGAATATTTCTTATAATTCCATGTTTTTCATATATAAAATCAGCATCAATTACTTCTTTAACATTTAAAACATTATTTTCATTTACTTTTATATCTACTTCATAATTTTCTATTGTATAACCATTAGATGCGCTAGCACTTAATGGAAAAATTAAAAATAGAAAAAAAGATATAAAAAGTAATTTAACATAATTCTTTTTCATATCTTCCTCCCATTAATTAAAATTCTACTTTTACATTTTTTCTTTGTTCTTCAGTAGCACTAAACATATTCATAGCTCTATGTTTGAAAAGTTTAGCAACTATGCAATCAGGAATTGCAGCAATAGCATAATTATAATCTCTAGCAGCTGCATTATAATATTTTCTAGCTCCTGCAAGTTCATTTTCAACATTTTTTAAATCTTCTTGTAAACTTAAGAAGTTTGTATTTGCTTTTAATTCTGGGTAACTTTCAGTTAAAGCAAATAATCTGCTTATAGCCTCAGTTACTTCATTATCAGCATTAATTTTATCATCAACACTTCCAGCACTTACAGCTTTATTTCTTGCATTAATAACTCCTTCTAAAGTTTCTTTTTCATGTTTAGCATATCCTTTTACAGTATTAACAATATTTGGAATAAGGTCATATCTTTTAACCAAATGTACATCAATATCTGCGAATGCATTTTCTGCTCTCATTCTTTTTCTTACTAATTTATTTTGTGTACCAAATATCCATAAAATAATTATAAGAATGATAGCAATAACAATAATCCATACCATCTTTATTCATCTCCTTAAATTCATTATATCAAACTATATATAAAAATGTAAATATTTATTATATTTCTTTACATCTTTATTTTTTTATATTAACATTTACTTCAATTTCTTGTTTATAATTATTAAATTTAACTTTATAAGTTCCATCAGTTTTATATTCAAAATAATAATATTTTGTATATATTTCATTTTCTTTTAAATCATCCGCATAATCTATCGCATCATCAAAATACGTACTTTGTTTTGTTAACTTATTATTATTTGGATCAAATATACTTGAATAAAACATATTTAAATGATTTTCTTCTTTACTTAAGTTTTTTACAGTTATAGGTAGTTTAACAAGTACCATGCCATTATTTTCCGAATTACTATTATCTAATGTTGGAAATGTATAATCAGTTCCAATAATTATTTCAAGATTTGAAAATTCAAATTTTTCTCCAGCATTAATGGTTTTCTTATCTTCTTCATTTTCGTATTCTTCATAACTATCATCATAATTATCAATATTAATTTCTTTATAATCATATGAATCTTGCACATCTCTAATACCCATAGTAACTCCTATTACTACAATTACTATAGTTAGTACTAAATTAAGTATAACTGAAATAAGCGCTCCTATACCTGCTGCTTTTGATGATTTAGGTCTATCTTTTTTCCAAGTAAAAAATAAGATTAGTCCAACAAGTGGAACAAAAAATCCTAATACTCCCCATCCAAATTTACTACCCTCTGGTTCTGTTACTACATTTGTTTGAGCATTGTTTACATTATTATAAACTGGTTCTTCTTCATTTGTTACAACATTTGAATTTTGTACATTATTTACGTTATTATCAACTGGTGTTGATGATTCTAAAACTTGATCATTTGGTTCACTATTTGATAATTTATTACCACAATTAGTACAAAAAGTTGCATTTTCTGAATTTTTACTTCCGCATTTTTCACAATACATATTCTTAACTCCTCCTCTATTATATTAAATCATAAAATTCTTTATTTATGCAATAAAATTTTACACAAAAATATTTTTTGGTTTAATCTTTGTTTTATCATTTATATCTTCTATATATATTCCAATTAGTTTTTTATTATAAGAAAATGCTATTTTTTCATTAGTATATCTATTTTCTAGTTTTGAACCATTTTTTATCTTATTAAATAAAAACTCATCTACTTCATATATAGGAAAATCAATAACATCAATCATATTTATAAGAGGTGTATTTTCATTGATATCTTCTAAATCTAATGCATTTTCTATATAAAATTTTCCTTGTTTTGTACGTATTAAATCTGACATACATCCAATAGAATTCATTTTCTTACAAATATCATTTATTAAACTTCTTATATATGTCCCTTTTGAAACATTACATTTAAATGTAAATTTATTACCATTTACATTTAATAATTCTATACTATTTATATAAACTATCTTTCTAGGAAGTTCAACCTTTTTTCCTTCTCTTGCATATTCATATAATTTTTTTCCATTTACTTTAACTGCACTATAAATAGGTACTTCCATATCATATTTTCCTATAAAAGATTTTAGTATAGTTTCTAATTTTTCTTTATCTATACTTTTAACATCATATTTTTCTAAAATATTACCTGTAATATCTAGTGTATCAGTTTTAATTCCAAGTGTTACTTCTGCAATATATTCTTTATTTAAACTAGTAATATCATCAACTAATTTTAATGCTTTATTAACTGCAACTACTAAAACACCTTTAGCCATTGGATCAAGTGTACCTGTATGACCTACTTTTTTTGTATGTAATTTTTTACTTACAATATTAACTACATCTCTGCTAGTCATATTTTCTTTTTTATTAATTATTAATATTCCATCCATTTTTTCACCATCTTTAATTCTTATATACTTTAGCAATTAATTCTGAAATTTTTATTCCATCCATTGCGCTAGTTGTTATTCCACCAGAATAACCAGCACCTTCTCCTATAGGATAAATTCCATCTATATTACTCATTCCATTTTCATCTCTTATTATTCTAATTGGTGATGATGTTCTTGTTTCAACACCTGCGATAATAGCGTCACCACTATTAAATCCATCTATTTTATTATTAAAATAATTAATTGCTTCTTTTAAATCATTATTTATAAATTCTGGAAATATATCATTTATATTAGCAAATTTATAATTACCCTTAAATATTGGTTTTACACTTTTAAATTCTTTTGAAATAGTATTATTTTCATAATCTGAAAATAATTGAACTGGAATTAAACCATTACCAAGACTATATGCTTTTTCTTCTAAATGTCTTTGAAAATTCATACCATCAAATATATTATTACCAAAATCTTTATTTGATACTTGAACAACTATCGCACTATTTGCGTTTTCTTCATTTCTCTTGTGATTACTCATTCCATTTATTACTAAATGATTTTCTTCACTTGATGCATTTACTACAAATCCACCAGGGCACATACAAAATGAATATACTCCTCTTCCACTAGCACAAGTATGAGTTAATTTATAATCTGCATTAGGTAAAAACTTACTATATTTTCCATACTGTGATTTATTAATTATATCCTGTTTATGTTCTATTCTAACTCCTACCGCAAATGGTTTTCGAATCATATTAATACCTTTTTCATAAAGCATTTTAAATGTATCTCTAGCACTATGACCTAATGCTAAAATAAGTGTTTCACATTTAATTTTTTCTTTATCATTTATAATTATTTCTGTTACTTTATTATTATTTAAAACTATATCTGTAAGACAAGAATTGTAATAAAATGTTCCACCCATATCTATAATTTTATTTCTCATATTTATTATTACATTTCTAAGTAAATCAGTACCAATATGTGGTTTATTTTTATATAGTATATCACTTGGTGCCCCACACTCTACAAATATCTCAAATACTTTTTTCATTCTATAGTTTTTATCTTTAACAAGTGTATTTAATTTACCATCAGAAAAAGTACCCGCGCCACCTTCTCCAAATTGAACATTAGAATTTTTATTTAGTTTACCAGTTTTCCAAAAGTTTTCTATAGTTTTTACTCTATCTTCTACTTTTTCTCCTCTTTCTATAATTATAGGCTTATAACCATTTTTAGAAAGCATATATGCTGAAAATAATCCCGCTGGACCACTTCCTACAATTATAGGTCTTTCTTTCATTTGTTTAGTCCCTGTTATTTCAAATTTATAACTTTCATCTTTTGGAACATATACATCTTTATTTTTAAGTAATTTATTTTCTAAATTAGTTTCTATTTCTACTTCATAAATATAATTTACTTCTCCTCTAGCATCAATACTCTCTTTAATTATTTTTAAATTATATATATCTTCATATTTTATATTTAATTTTTTACTTGTACATTTTTTTATATTTTCTAAAGAATTATCATCTATATTTACTTTTATTTGTCTTACTCTAATCATTTTATATCCTTTCCTGAAAGATATCCAGAAATAAATGCAAATGTTAAATTATATCCACCACAATCACCATTTACATCAAGCATTTCACCTATTATATATAAATTTTCATTTATTTTTGATTTCATACTTGTTATATCAATTTCATTTAATGGTACACCGCCCATACATATTTGTGCTTTATCAAATGGTCCTTTTCCTTTTATATCAATTCTAAAACTAATTAAATTTTCTTTTAATAATTCTTTTTCTTTTTTAGATAGTTCATAAAAATACTTTTCTTCATTTATATTACATCTTTTAATTATAGCTAGTATTAGTTTTGGATTTAATATTCCATTTAATATTTCTTTTACTCTTTTATTATTATTTTTAAGCATAAAATCATCATATTCTTCTAATTTTATAAATGGCATAAAATTAATTCTTACATTATTATTTTTAGTAACTAAATAACTTAAATTAAATGTACAAATTCCAGATACTTCATTTTTAACAAATTGTACTTCTCCTATTTCTTCTTTTAATAATTCATCAAAGTGATATAAAGATATTTTAGCATTTGCTCTTACTCCTGAAATTATATTTAAAATTTTATCATCTGAACATAAACTTACAAGTGCTGGTTTTACTTCATTTATAGTGTGTCCTAGTTTTTTAACAAGACTGTATCCAAATCCATCTGATCCTGTTTTTGGATATGCTTTAGAACCTGTACTTATTATTATTTTATCAAAATGTTTATCATTGTTAATAGTAAACTCATTATTTTTATAATCTACACTTTTTACATCATAATTACATATTAATTTTATATTTGATTTTAAAACTTCAGTCACAAGTGCATTTTTAACACTTATTGCCATATTTGAATATGGATAATAATAACCATCTTTTATTTTAGGAACAATACCAATACTGTCATAAAAACAACATAATTCTTTTGTATTTTCTTTTGTAATAATTTCATTTAAATATTCTTCGTTTTTAGAATGATAATGTTTTATATTTTGATCACTATTAAAGTAATTACATCTACCACTACCTGTTATTAAAAGTTTCTTAAGTATATCATTATTTTTTTCTAAAATAGTTACTTTATTACCATTTTTACTTGCATATATTGCACTTATTACACCTGATACTCCTCCACCTATTATTCCAACATTACTCATAAATTTACTCCTTTTTTACTTAACTACACTATAACATATTTTAATAAAAATATAAAGAAACGATAAAGATTTCTTTATCGCCTATTTTACACTTCTATATTTTTATTTACACCAGTAATAAGAGCTGGTATACCTTTTAGACTTTCATAGTTATTAATTGATACAAATGTATCTGAATTTGATACAATTCTTCCTTCAATAAATTTACTCTTACATAATGATAATTTTATTATTCTTCCTCTATTTGTAGAATAAATTATTTTATCTAATAAATTTTTATCTATTTTTTTAACTTTATCATAATTTTTAAGTTCTATTTCATTTATATCAAATCCTGTAAGTACTGGTACTGCAAGTGGATACATATGATGAACAATACCATCTATTATCATTATTGATTCTAATTCATTTTTAAATAAGAATGGATAATAATATATAGCATTAATAACGGCCTCTATAGGATGACGAAAACCATGTTTATGAATTAAATTCTTAGATGATGATTCTTTATTATTTTGCCAAGGTAATTCATAAAAATCATGAAGCATTGCTATTTTAACTGCTACATCTATATTTACTTTTATACCATTTTCTATTTTCTTTTTACATGTTTTATATGTACAAAGTGCTACTTCAAGCACATGATAACCAAGTGTTATATCATTATGGTGATTAAATTCACTTGTCATTCTTCTTTGAAACTCTTTATGTCTAAATATTTTATATATAATCTTAAAAAATTCTTTTCTTTCTTCTTTTGATAAATCATACTTTAACATTAAATTATTTAATATATTTTTATTTTTACTATAATTCATTTTATTCACCTCTCTTTTGAAGCACATATATTATAATATAATTTATTTTATAATGCAAATAATTTATATACCAATTTTTATTAGTATATTTTCTAAATATTCTATATCTTCTATTTTATTAAGTGAAAAACACTTCTTACCTAAATCTTTAAATGATGCACCTGAATTGTATAGTTCTTTTCTATCTATTATTATAAATCTATCATGAAATGTATTATTATTTATAAATATTACATTATCATACTGCGATTCATATTTTTTCTTTAATGTACTATCTATATTACTTGATACTATTTTTATATTTTGTTTTATATCTTTTATAATATCTAATAGTTCTTTACCTGCATAATTATCTATTATAATTATTTCTTTCTTTGCTTTACTTAATATATCTATAAGAAGTGAATATGCATCATATATCTGTCCTTCATAAAATATTGTATTAATTTTTTGTTTTTCATTTAATTTTGAAAACGATTCTTGTAATAATTTTATTGAATTATGATCTTCCAAAACCAACTGGTTTATATATTTTTGTTCTATTAAGGTTGATGATATTATCTTTCTCATTTTTACGAAAGTTCTCATTATATTAACGCTTACTTCTGCTGCAACAAGTGTATGTAAAACAGTTGCAAGCATTGCAACTCCTTGTTCTGTAAATACATATGGCAAGTATTTACTAAAATTGCTATTTTTAAAATCTAAGGTTTCATTTTGAAACCTTAATAATTGATAATATTCTTCTCTTGTTATTTGAAAATAAAAATCATTAGGAAATTTTTTAATATTTCTATTTACCGCTAAATTAATTGATTTTGTTCCATTTTTACACTCGTATAATTTTGCTAAATCACAATCTAGCATTACCTGTTTTCCTCTTATTTCATATATCATATTTTCTATATTTAATTCTTCTTTTAATTCATACATTTATCTTCTCCTATATTTTTGATTATTGTTTTTAAGTACTCTTTATCTTCCATTTTATTAATTGCAAAGCATTTATTACCTAAATCTTTATAACTTGCTCCCGAATGATACAATACCTTTTTATCAAGTATTATGAATCTATCATGAAATTTATCACTATATATTA
>OBAG01001650.1_pt1 | contig 13076 bp, 10 predicted proteins | sample 1517701 | NCBI WGS metagenome assembly OBAG01 (sample SAMN04571702, study PRJEB22368) | human gut metagenome | biome: human gut; material: stool | host: Homo sapiens | place: Luxembourg | collected 2012-09-07 | reverse complement strand
GTCCTTGGATTTCTGGATAACATCACTGTGGCAGATGTCGCATTTGCCTCCCTGGCTGTCCTCGTTGGAAAGAACGACCTTACAGGACGGGCAGTAGTTAACCAGTGTCTTATCACGGAAAACAAGTCCGTTCTCAAACATTTTCAGGAAGATCCACTGTGTCCATTTGTAGAAATCCTCCTGTGTGGTATCGATCACACGGCTCCAGTCAAAGGAGAATCCAACACTCTTCAGCTGATTGGTGAATTTCGCAATGTTCTGGTCTGTGATCTCACGAGGATGTGTATTCGTCTTAATCGCATAATTCTCAGTCGGAAGTCCGAAAGCATCGAATCCAATTGGGAACAGTACATTGTATCCCTGCATTCTTCTCTTTCTGGAAAGTACCTCGATACTGGAGTATGCTTTGATATGGCCAACGTGCATTCCGGCACCGCTTGGGTACGGGAACTCTACAAGGCCGTAAAATTTCGGTTTATCACTTCCGTCAACAGCTTTAAATGCCTGCTGCTCTTCCCACTTTTTCTGCCATTTCGGCTCGATTTTTTTAAAATTGTGTTTCATCTATGGTTCCTCCACATTAAATCTTTTATCATTCTAATCCAACACAGTCCTTTTGTCAACGAGAAACCGCCTGTATTGCCGCCTGAAGCTGATTATCCTCCTCGTGGCTGATCTCCGTCTTATTCAAAAGGCTGGCATCTAACTTCACTTCCACATCCGGCGTGATTCCCACCTTATGGATGTCATTGCCCTTTGGAGTAAAATATTTGGCTGTGGTCAGCTTCACCGCACTTCCGTCTGACAGCTGGCGGATACTCTGGACGATTCCTTTTCCATAGGTGGTTGTTCCCACAATGGTGCCGATTTCGTAATCCTTCACCGCTCCTGCAAAAATCTCGGAAGCACTGGCGCTGTTCTCATTTACCAGCACGGCAAGAGGAATGTCGATTGGCGTATCCCCGTCACACTTCATCTCATTTCTTTCCCCGTATTTGTCCTCTGTATACACGATCAGTCCCTCGGGCAAAATCTGGCGGAGCACATCGCACACAGAAGAAAGCACACCGCCCGGATTGTCGCGGAGATCCACAATCAGCTTCTCCATGCCTTTTGCCTGAAGATCCTGGTAGGCATCCTCAAACTGCTGGGGCGTCACAAGGGTAAACTCCGTAATGCGAAGATATCCGATGGAATCCTCCAGCATTTCATAGGAAACTGTGGGAAGCTCCACATTGCTTATGGTGACCGTAATCTCTTCCGGCTCATCTGCTTCCTGGTGATAAACCGTCAGCACAGAGGTTCCGTCCTCTTTGTTTCGGATCATTTCGGAAACCTCTGAAGGAGTCATTTCTGTCACATCTGTTCCATCCACTGCTGTAATTACGTCATTTACCTTAATTCCCGCAAGATCAGCCGGACCGCCCTCATAACAGTCCACTACCAGAATTCCGCCTTCCGAATTCTGGGTGATGCTCACGCCGATTCCGGAGTAAGAGCCTTCCGTATCGCGCATTTCCTCCTCATATTCTTCCTCTGTGTAATACCGGGAATAGGGATCTCCAATGCCATACAGAAGACCTGTATAGAGGCCCTCCTTCAGGGAATCCTCATCTACCTCATCCAGATAATTCTGATCAATGATATCCTCCAGGTATTTGATTTTCTGGGGCACTGCCACATCGGACAAAACCGTGCTTCCCGCACGCCCTGCTTTCTGCAGACCCACGTAGCCGCCTCCCAGCGCTAAAGATGCACACAGCACACCGGTTATGGCTCCCTTTATAAATTGTTTATCTGCCATTTATCGTTCTCCTCATTTTCGCTATCTAAGTTCTATTCATATACTATCATTTGCCTAAATGTATCCACCCCGAGCACACACTCTTTTTTATACAAAAGGGCTGCCGGATTTCTCCAGCAGCCCCCATATCTTTTCTCATATTCTCTGGCGGAATGCGAATAACCGCCTTTATTGTAAAACAGATTTCTCACACCTTCAAGTGTTTTCTTGTCGTAATAAAGCTTCCCACAAGACCGATTCCAAGTCCTAATGCCAGCGCAATAGGAACCAGTGTCTGGTAGATCTGTCCTACCGGAATGAAATCCACAACACCCATCAGCACGCTGAACTTGGTATACACATAAGTTACCACGCTGTTGTAGCAGAAATACAGGATCACCAGCGGGATTCCTGCACCAACCAGGCCAAGCACCATACCTTCCAGAAGGAACGGCGCACGGACAAATCCATCTGTAGCACCTATGTATTTCATGATTCCAATCTCTTCCTTACGAACTGTAATACCAACAGAAATGGTATTGCTGATCAGAAAAATGGAAATGATCAGCAGGATCACAATGACTGCCACAGATACATAGGAAACAATACGGTTGATCGAGCCAAGGGTTTTGGCCGCCTGCTCAGACTGATTGACCTCACGGACATTGTCCAGGGTCTTAATGTATGCAACCAACTCAGACTGTTTCTCAATATTGTTCATGTATACACGGTAGTTGGAAGAGTTTGCCAGAGGATTGTCATCCTTAAATCCATCTGCTGCCTCCGCATCGTCTCCGAAGTATTCCTTCTTCATCTTCTCCCATGCTTCATCTGCAGACTCGAACTCAATCTTGGACACCTCCGGGCGCGCCTTGATCAGCTCGCCTACTGCATCCATCTGCTCCTGGGTAGTTCCCTCGTTAAAAAGCACGGTAATGGGCACATCTTCCTCAACCTTGTGTGCCAGGGTATTTACATTATTTACAATGGAAAAGAAAATTCCAAAAAGAAAAATACATGCTGCCATAGTGATAACAGAAGCAATGGAAAACATGAAATTCCTCTTAATGTTCTTGACACCCTGCTTCAGGGTATACCAGATCGTACTAGGCCTCATAATATTCTCCCTCTTTCTCGTCGCTGATGATCACTCCATTGTGCATGGTCAGGACACGCTTCTTCATGGAATTGACGATCTCTTTGTTGTGGGTTACTACCAGAACGGTGGTACCGCGCTCATTGATCTCCTCAAGCAGCTTCATGATTTCCTCTGAGGTCTTCGGATCCAGGTTGCCGGTAGGCTCATCTGCCAGCAGAATATCCGGGCGGTTTACAATGGCTCTGGCAAGGGCAACTCTCTGCTGCTCGCCTCCGGAGAGCTCATCCGGGTATGCCTTATATTTGCCTGCAAGTCCAACCTCCTGCAAAACCTCAGGAACACGCTTGCGGATCACTCTTGTCGGGCGGTTCACCACACGCTGTGCAAATGCCACATTCTCATAGACATCCCGGTCCTTCAGAAGACGGAAATCCTGGAATACAACCCCCAGCTTACGGCGGTACTTGGCAACACGGCGGTGCTTCATTCCCTCAAGCTTCTCACCGCTTACGATCGTAGTACCGGATGTGGAATCCAGTTCCTTGAGAAGAAGCTTGATCAAAGTGGATTTGCCGGAACCGCTGCTTCCTACTATAAACACGAATTCCCCTTTATCTACATGGAGATTGGCGTGATTCACTGCCGGCAGGCCCTGTCCATAGGACTTGCTCACATCTATCAGATCAATCATGATATCCTCCTTCATTTTTCTTCAAATAAGCATTTTGTTATTTTCTTAATTTTTATGTAACAATATTGTAATATATATCAGGTGAAAATGCAACCTTATTTTTTCACCTGCCTGTAAGCAGTACTTAATTATACCAAAGAATAGACAGAACGCAAGGGATTTCACAAAGGAAACACATAAAAAATGCCTGCCGCTTTCTTCAAACGACAGGCACATAAAATACTGTTGTAAAAACCAGATGCAGTCATCAAAATGCCCTGGCTGTGCATTTGGAATCCGTCTCTTAGTATTCCAGAGTCTCCATATATTTCATATAGCGTACAACCATCAGCGCAATCTTAAATGTGATGGCATCCTCGAATACGCGAAGATCCAGTCCGGTACTCTTCTGGAGTTTATCCAGACGATATACCAGAGTATTACGATGAATATAAAGCTGTCTGGATGTCTCGGATACATTCAGGCTGTTCTCAAAGAACTTGTCAATTGTGACCAGAGTCTCCTCATCAAAGTCATCCGGGGACTTGCCGCCGAAAATCTCCTTGATAAACATCTTGCACAGCGGAATCGGAAGCTGATAGATCAGACGGCCGATTCCAAGAGAACTGTAAGCGATCACATCCTTCTCCGGTGAGAAGATCTTGCCTACATCAAGAGCCATTCTGGCTTCCTTATAGGAACGGGAAACCTCCTTCAGCTCACTGACAATGGTTCCATATGCAATATGGGTATCATTCTCCCTGTCAAGTCCAAGAGTATCCAGAATGGTCTGGGCCAGCTTGTCCATCTCTTCATAGCCCTCATTCTCCTCAAGCTCTTTGACAATAATAATGCTCTTCTCGTCAACTGCTGTGATAAAGTCCTTGCTCTTGCCTCCGAACAGGCTCTCCATGGAGCTGTGCTCTCTCTCCTGCTCAAGCTCCAGGATCATAACCACGCGGCGCACATCTGCCTCAATATGAAGCTTCTTCGCACGATTATAAATATCTACCAGAAGCAGATTGTCAAGCAGCAGGTTCTTAATAAAGCTGTCCTTGTCAAAACGCTCTTTATATGCCACGATCAGGCTCTGGATCTGGAAAGCAGCAAGCTTTCCTACCATATAAGTATCTTCATCTTCTCCGTGGGCAACCAGAATGTATTCCAACTGATAATCATCACAGACCTTAAAATACTGGTAACCTTTCACAAGCTGGCTGGCAGCCTGGGATTCTACAAATGCCTGGACATCTTGCGGCTGAATCTCAAAATCACTGTAGGTGGACGCCAGTGTCTTGCCATCTGTATCAATAATGCAAAACTCCGTCCTGGATATCTCCTTGAGCCCCTCAAGTGTATTCTGCAGTACCTGATTCGATATCATTACCCTTCCATCCCTTCTTGTAAAATATATGTGTGCCGGATAAACCAGCCTAAACGGACATGCCGCATTGCGGCAATATCACCATGAATAAAAGTCATTCCGATATTCATGGAACTATTTTAATACAAATTCACCAAAAAAGAAAGAGGAAATCAGAAAAAATTTACAAATTTTTGATGTATTTTCTATTTTCTTTCTATAAAGCCTTCTCCAAGAACTTCTCTGACATCCGATACGATCACAAAAGCATCCGGATCAATGGAATCCACCAACTCCTTTAATGCAACGATCTCCTTGCGGCCAACTACACAGTAAAGCAGCAGCTTGTCCTGATCAGAATACATTCCTTTTCCATGGATTCCGGTAACGCCGCGATCCAGCTTTTCCATGATCTCACTGGAAATCTCCTGGGGCTTGCTGGTAATGATATACGCCTGCTTGGAAAATTTCAGACCCTCGATCATACTGTCCGATGCCTTTTGCACGCCAAACACGTACATACCAACAAGGACAATGGCGCCGTCAATAAACTGCATGATCTGCGCGATGGAATAATGTCTTAATTTTCTCTGAAGCAGTGCCGCCATCATATCGGTACCGCCTGTGGTTCCTCTTCCCAGAAATACAAGGCCGATTCCGATTCCCTGGATCACGCCGCCGTATACGGCTGCCAGCAGCAGGTCATTTCCTGCAAGATCAAAAGCAGGCAGCACAGCCAGCCAGAAGGACAGACAGACCTCTCCCACCAGGGCTTTTTTTACAAACTGAAATCCGCCGATTTTCATTCCAATCAAAAACAGGGGAATATTCAGACTCATATTGGTGATCCACAGCGGTATTCCTCCCGGGATCACGCCCTGTGTCCACTCCTTTACCAGAATGGCGATACCGGAAAATCCTCCGGTTACCATTCCGGACATATCGAAAACACTGTTTATGGCAACTGCCATCAGCGCAGTTCCCACAATGATCATCAGATAATCCAGATACGCTGCTCTTTTGTTGTTCTGAAACATAGTCACACTCCTTCTTTTATAGTGATTTCCTCCCGCAGGAGGGTCTATCCGTTTATTCGTCATCCTCCAGCTGTTTGGTCAGATAACGTCCTACGATCTTGGAAAAGCCTGTAATATTGCGGATGTATGCAAAATCCTTTCCAAAAATCTTCTTCTCCGTTGCAAGATCCTTCTCCTCCCCTGCAAAAACACCCAGAACGCTTACGCCCTGGCTTCGCAGCTTCCGGATCTGGGCTGCAGTATCCGTGATGGCATATTTTCCATGGTAAGGCTGGGGATTTCTGGCATTTGGACGGTTTACCACCACATCATAAGGGCGTCCGTCACTTAAAATGATCAGGATCTTTTTCTCCTCTTCCCGCATCAGAAGTCCATAGCCAGCTGCCCGGATGGCAAGTCCGTCCCGGTTGTTGGAAGAGGTCACATAATTAAAGATATTTTCATTGGCACTTCTTGGATCGTCATATTCCCGGAAACGATGGAGAATGGTGTAATCCCAGAAGGTGCAGTAGCTCATCACCCTGTGGGGAAGTCCTGCGTTGCTTAAGGATTCGCTGATGATATAGGCCTGCAGCGCCACCTCGCCCTGACGGCTCATCTGGGAACCGCTGGCATCGATCAGCACATCCACCACGAAATCTGAGGAATCTCCTTTTAATTCCCGCTTGAAAACCTTTGCATCGCCGCTTCTTCCAAGGCGCCACAGTCTGGACGGCACAATAGTTCCACGGTCCGAAAGGATCTCCTGGCTTTCACTTTTGATCACCAGAGACTTCTTCAGCATTTCTGTGAGAAGGGCAATATTTCGCTTCACGATCCGGTGTTTGTCATGGTACAGCCAGATATTCTTATTTTTCAGCCTTTTTGCATATTCATACTGGTAATTTCGCCTTACCGGATTTTTCAGGATTCCTTCCGTAAAATACAGGCTGCAGTCACCATGGATATCACGGCACATCAGCTGGTTCATCCGCTTCTCTTCCATCTCATTCAGATAGGTTTTGCCAAAATTCAGTTCTACATAAGTATGGGCTTTTTCCAGTGCTTCCGGCGGCACCACCTTAATCTTGTGCTTTGTCTGCCGTTCTTCCTCCATCTCCTGGGTCACATTGGCATTCTCCATGCCTGCCGCGTTGGAGGTCAGCTGCTCCATGTAGCTTTCCAGAGCATCCTCGTACATTTCCTCGGAAAGATAATCCCGCCAGTCAAATTCTGTCAGATCCTCTACGGTGACAGCAAGAACCTGCTCAAGAGTTGTCTTTTGGGAAAAATCAGGATCCGCCACTTCATTATATACGGTGTCGATCATGCGGATTAAGGACATGGTATCCTTTACATCAGCCGCACCAGCTATCATATTTATATAATGATAGATTCCTTTGGAACGGTCTGAAGCGCTTAAGGAAACACTGTCTTCTGCAACTTTTTTCGAAACAGCAGCACCTTGTTTTCCTCTGTCAATCCTTCTTCGCAGCATATTCACCCTCAGGTATCCAAGCTTGTCTGCTACCGACGGCATCCGCTCATATTCCTGGTCCAGAATATCCTCACAGGCTCTTCTTTGCATTTCCCAGATTCCAGGGCGCTCCTGGCAGATCCGGTCTCCAATGGCTTCCTCAATACAAAGCTGGGAGACAAAGGTAAGAGCCGTCTCATCTGCACCCATAAAAATCTTCTTCACCAGATACATTCCCAGGAAATCCTTATCAAAAAACTTCGCCAGTGCTCCCTGCTTGATCCCGTCGTAAAGGGCAATGTCCTTAGAGCGCAGAAAAAGAGAAACATCTGGCTTCATCTGCTGGGTATAGTCCCCGCTGATGGTCCACAGAAGATTTCGGATCCGGTTTTCCAGTTCTAACTGATAATCCTGAATTCTAAGTTCTTCCTTGTCATTCCACTTGGCCTGAGATTCTTCTGCATCCTCAAGATCAACTACTTTTGCCAAAAGCTTCTCAGACTCACCATCTGCCCTTTTTCCTGTAGAAGGCTTCATTTCCAGGGAAACTTTTTTCGCCTTATCTTCCATAAACATCTTCCCATGTCCAGCTTAGAGGAATTCTGGTTCTCACCACATCCTCCACGATTTCCTTTTCAAACACATCGAATGTCTTATTCACAATTCCCATGCGCACAGCCTGCCATGGGGAAAGTCCGGTGCGCACGATCTTCATGGCTGCCAGAAGTCCGCGAAGGTCCAGAGGCTTTGTGGAAATCTCACTGTTCATGGATTTTTGCTGCAGGTCCATAAACACGCCGATAAACTGCTCTACAGCTTCCTTCTTTGCATCCGGGAACATCCTGTGAAAAATAAATCCAAGGGTCTCCTCGTTCTGTGCAGGCATATCGATTACCAGGAAACGAGACACCAGCGCCTCATTCAACTCCTTGGTTCCTGCATATCCATAGTTCATAGTTCCGATAAACCTTGCCGCAGGGTGCAGGTCGATCTTATCGTATCCCGGCACATCAATGGAACGGCGGTAGTCCAATGTGGCATGAAGCACGGAAACTGCATCATTTTTCGCCATATTGATCTCATCCAGAATTCCAAATCCGCCTTCCTGGGCGCACTGGTATATGCTTCCCTTGCGAAGCTTCACCTGATTGTCCTCAAAGGTATCGGTCCCGATCAGGTCTCCGCTGTTGGTATTGACATGGAAAGATACGTTATACACCGGACGTCCGAAAATAAATGCCAGATTCTCTGCCAGCACATTTTTCCCAGTTGCCTTGGGGCCGGCAAGAAGAAGATTCTCCCCTTCCAGTATAGCAGCCATTCCCATTTCCAGGGTTTCCTTTCCATAAAATGGAAGGGACGGTTTCATAAGACGGTGCTTCGCCTCTTCTGAAACACCATACTCTTTCCGGTAGTCTGCTGCTGCCTGAATCAGCCCTTCTGCAACACCCTGTTCCTCTAAAAAATCAAACTCATTCATATATTCTGAAATCTCCTGTTACTTTTGACACTTTATCCCTTTAATAGAAAAGAGGACTGTCTGTACAGTCCTCCTAAAAAACTTACGGCTCGAAAACAAGATCTCCGTAAGATGGCATCGGCCACATTTCCTTGTCAACCAGCATCTCCAGCTCGTCAACCGGCTGTCTTAATTTTTCCATTGCAGGTACCAGCTTCTCTCTGCAGAACACTGCTCTGTCACGTCCTTCCGGATGAGCCTCCACCTGATCTACCAGCTTGCTTAACTTATTCATGGCACTGTTCACTTCCTTCAGAAGCTTGCTTGCCTTTTTCAGAAGATCCATCTGTACGCTTACATCAATGGGTCCAACTGCTTTCACCTGATTGATGGATTCTGCAAGGACCGTTGTGTACTTGATCACTGCCGGAATGATCTGTTTGGTAGCCATGTCGATCATGGTCTTGGCTTCAATATTGATTGCTTTCGCATAAATCTCATACTGGATCTCCGCTCTGGATTCCAGCTCTGTTTTTGTAAATACGCCGAATTCTCCGAAAAGCTCCACTGCCTTATCGGTAGTCAGTGCCGGGATGGCATCTACCATAGACGGCAGGATTGGAAGTCCGCGGCGGCGTGCTTCTTTTTCCCACTCTGGTGCGTAACCGTTGCCGTTAAATACGATTCTCTGATGCTCTGTTGCATATTTCTTGATCAGGTCATGGACAGCCAGATCGAAGTCCTCGGCTTTCTCCAGAATGTCGCAGGCTTCCTTGAATGCTTCCGCTGTAATGGTGTTCAGCACTACATTGCATGCGGAAATGGAATCCTTGGAGCCAACCATACGGAACTCGAATTTGTTTCCGGTAAAAGCAAATGGGGAAGTACGGTTGCGATCTGTGGCATCCTTCATAAAATCCGGAAGGGTCTTAACGCCTGTAGCAAGCTTCTCGCCAGTCTTGCTTCTTGTTGCAGTTCCGGTGCTGATCAGCTGCTCCAGCACGTCCTCAAGCTGTTCTCCAAGGAATACAGAGATAACAGCCGGCGGAGCCTCATGTCCTCCAAGACGCTGGTCGTTTCCAACATCTGCTGCGGACTCACGAAGAAGATCTGCATGCTTGTCAACTGCCTTTAAGATACAGGTAAGCACCAGAAGGAACTGGATATTCTCGTGAGGTGTCTTGCCAGGCTCCAGAAGATTGATTCCATCGTCTGTAGTAAGGGACCAGTTGTTGTGCTTGCCGGATCCGTTCAGTCCTGCAAATGGTTTCTCATGAAGAAGGCAGCGCATTCCATGACGGCTTGCTACTTTCTTCAGAATGCGCATCATGATCTGGTTGTGGTCTGCTGCGATGTTAACCGGAGCGTAAATTGGAGCCAGCTCATGCTGTGCAGGTGCTACTTCATTATGCTGTGTCTTGGCTGTCACGCCTAACTTCCAGCACTCTTCATTTACTTCTTTCATGTATGCAGAAACTCTCTGACGGATAGTTCCGAAATAATGGTCATCCATCTCCTGTCCCTTCGGCGGCATTGCGCCAAAAAGAGTACGTCCGGTGTAAACCAGATCCTTTCTCTGCATATATTTTTCTTTATCTACAAGGAAATATTCCTGCTCTGCGCCAACAGAAGGAGTTACTCTTCTGGAGGTTGTATTTCCGAAAAGTCTGAGAAGGCGTAATGCCTGTGTGTTGATTGCTTCCATAGAACGAAGAAGCGGGGTTTTCTGATCCAGCGCCTCTCCTGTGTAGGAACAGAATGCAGTAGGGATACATAAGGTTCCGCCAGCTGCGTCATGTCTTACAAATGCCGGTGAGGTACAATCCCATGTTGTATAGCCTCTCGCCTCAAAGGTTGCACGAAGCCCGCCGGATGGAAAAGATGAAGCATCTGGCTCACCTTTGATCAGCTCTTTGCCGGAAAAGCTCTGAAGAACCTTTCCATTCTCCATAGGTGCGGTGATAAATGCGTCATGCTTCTCTGCAGTTACGCCTGTAAGGGGCTGGAACCAGTGGCTGTAATGAGTAGCGCCTTTCTCAATGGCCCATTCCTTCATCTCATGGGCAACCACATCTGCGACCTCCATGGAAAGCTCCTTGCCTTCCTCAATGGTCTTCTTCAGTTCCTTGTAAACTTTCTTCGGCAAACGTTCCTGCATGACGGAATCATTGAATACATCACATCCGAATAATTCCTTCACATTAACATAATCTCCCATTGTTCCTCTCCTCTCATTCATCACACATTACTGGTTTTATTTTATCTTGGGCAGCTTGCTGACCTTTCGCGCAGGTATTTTCCCTACTCTACTGTGCACTTCTCAGGCGAAGATTCAAAGCCTGCTTCAGATTCTCAATCTCCACAACCTCAGGGCTTCCGCCGTACTCACCGTCCAGGGTCCACGCAACCGCCTCATCCGCTTCAATGGTAAGCTTCCTTGCCTTGAAGGAATAGATCAGGTCAGAATTGTCTTCCATGCTAAGAAGATTCCGGATAATTTCCTGCATTTCCAAAGGATTCTTCGGCTGTACGATCAGGGTGACCTCAAAAAGGCCGTCATTCATAACCACATCCTTGGTCAGGTTCTTAAAACCGCCTACGGATCTGGAATTGGTGACCATGCCGTAGATGAAATTATCCTCGATCACGCCGCTCTCTGTCACTACTTTCATATGGTAGGATTTGATATCCAGAAGTCTCTTGGCACCCTCCAGAACATAGGCCAGATGGCCAAGAATATTCTTCAGGTCCTGGCTGGTCTCGTAGGACACATCTGTAAAAAGGCCAAAGGCAGCCACATATGCAAAGGTCTGATGATTGAATCTTCCAACATCACACTTATAGATCTCCCCGTCCATGATCATAGATGCAGCATCCAGCATATTCTTGGGCATAAAAAGACTGTTGGCAAAATCATTGGTGCTTCCGGCAGGAATGTAGCCGATCGGCACATTGCTTCCCACCTCGGTGATTCCGGTTACCACTTCATCCAGGGTACCGTCACCGCCGCTGCAGACGATCAGATCTACCTGGTCTGCATATTTTTTCACCTGTTCGTAGGCATCTCTGGGGGCCTGAGTGGCACGGATGATCACTTCATAGCCGCCTTTGTTGAAGATATCTACAATCTCCATCAGAGATGTTTTGATTTTTCCTTTCCCTGCTTTGGGATTAAAAATAAATACCAGTTTTTTCTCCAACTTCATTCCTCTTTTTCATTACCTTATTTTACACATAAAATTTGATTCACATATGATACTATAAAAAAAAGAGGGCAAATTGTCAACGCTTTTGCCCTCTTTTATACTCTTTTTAGAATATTGATGCACAAAAAAATTTTTATTTGCACTTCTTATTTTTTTAGGCTTCTCTGACTGCATCCTTCATGGATTTCACATATTCCTTTACATAAGGAACACAGTTTTCTCCGTGGGCTGCGCACAGCTTCACAATAGCAGATCCTACAATAGCACCGTCAGACTGGGCTGCCATCTTCTTTGCCTGCTCCGGGGTGGAAATTCCAAAGCCCACTGCACATGGAATATCTTTGGCTGCTTTTACCAGCTTCACCATAGCGCCGATATCGGTTGTAATCTGGGTTCTGGTTCCGGTTACACCAAGGGAAGATACGCAGTATACAAAGCCGTTTGCCTCTTTTGCAATCTGGGTAATGCGCTCATGGGAGGTTGGAGCGATCAGGGAGATCAGATCCAGACCATACTGTTTGCATACGGTATCGAACTCTTCTTTTTCCTCAAAAGGTACATCTGGAAGGATCAGTCCATCCATTCCCACTTCTGCTGCTTTCTTTATGAAGCGCTCTGTTCCATAGGAAAAAACAACATTGGCATAGGTCATGAACACCATAGGGATGGCTGTTTTCTGACGGATCTTTGCTACCATGTCAAAAACCTTATCTGTGGTTACGCCGCCGCTTAACGCGCGGACATTGGCTTCCTGGATCACAGGACCTTCTGCTGTGGGATCGGAAAATGGAATTCCAAGCTCGATCAGGTCTGCCCCTGCCTCTTCCATTGCGTATACAAGCTGCTCTGTGATTTCCAGTGACGGATCTCCGCAGGTAATAAACGGAATAAATGCTTTTCCTTTTGCAAACGCTTCTGTGATTTTGTTACTCATGGATATCCTCCCCTCTGTATCTTGCAATTGCCACGCAGTCTTTGTCGCCACGGCCGGAAATGGTGATGA
>OBAG01001646.1_pt1 | contig 13105 bp, 10 predicted proteins | sample 1517701 | NCBI WGS metagenome assembly OBAG01 (sample SAMN04571702, study PRJEB22368) | human gut metagenome | biome: human gut; material: stool | host: Homo sapiens | place: Luxembourg | collected 2012-09-07 | reverse complement strand
ATCTTCGTGAAACCGGAACGGGGATGTGGAGCTGTTTATCTGCCTTGTCTGAGGAGATTTCATGCTCTGTTTCTGATTAAAAATAACCTTCATTCGCCCATTTTTCCTGTCTCAACAGTCTCCCGCATATTTACGGGGATAATTGAGTGTGATAGCCAGCAAAGCTCCGACACCCAACAAATAAGGATAATATAAATACTGCATGATCTCGATGGGAGAGACATGCCCTAAACCTGCCGCCATCAATAATTGCGCGCCGTAAGGGATGATACCCTGTACGAAGCAGGAAAAAATGTCCAGCAGACTGGCACTGCGTCTCGGATCGATTTTAAAACGATCGGCAATATCTTTGGCTATTGGGCCTGCCATGATCAAAGCGATGGTATTGTTTGCGGTGCAAAGATTTGCAAAGCTGATTAGTGCGGCAATACTCCCTTCGGCTCCTTTGGTGGAACGAATGCGGGAGGTGAGTTTCAGGATGATCCAATCGATACCTCCGTTATATCGTATCATTTCCAGCATTCCACCGGCCAATAAAGTCACGATGATAAGTTCGCCCATATTTGTGATGCCTAACCCCATTGATGCATTCCATCCCCAGATATCGAATCCGCCTGTAAGCAATCCGACGATACCGGAAAGAATGATCCCGGCTATTAGGACCATCATGACATTCACACCGCAGATAGCTGTTACCAGGACAACTAGGTAGGGCAGGACCTTGATCCATTCGATCGGCCCTGTTTCATATCCGCTCCCGACCCCACTCCCGATCAGCACATAGAGAAGACCGGTCAGGATGGCGATCGGCAGAGCAATTCGAATATTCACTTTGAACTTGTCGTTCATATTACAACCTTGTGTGCGGGTGGCGACGATAGTGGTATCCGATATGAAAGACAGGTTGTCTCCAAACATGGCTCCGCTTACTACGACACCCAGCATCAGGGCATCTGGCATTCCGGTTTTGTCGGCGATCCCTACGGCAACAGGAGCCAAGGCAACGATTGTTCCGACAGATGTCCCGACAGAAATGGAAATGAAACAGGCCGCAAGGAATATTCCGGCTGCCAACAAATTGCCAGGTAGGATGGACATGGCCAGATTCACGGTAGCATCGACTGCTCCCATCGCTTTGGCTGTTTGGGCGAAAGCACCGGCAAGAATGAAGATCAATACCATCAGCATGATATTGCTGTTGGCTGCCCCCCGGCAGAATTGCTCGATCCGATTGCTGATCTTACCCCCTTTGGACATGGCGATGGCAACAACTGAGGCGATAACAAAGGCTACGGTAATAGGCATCTTATAGAAATCGCCTGCGATGATGGACACTACAAGGTAAGACAATAAAAAAACAACCAAAGGTGTCAATGCCCAAGGATTAGGGGCATGGTGTAAACGTGAACTGTTCAGATCTGTCATTCTTAATTAAACCGCATGTTAGAAAGTGAATCTTAATGCAATACGGATACCTCCCTTCTTAATATCAGGATGATCCAAATAAGTTAAGCGTCTGTAATAATCAATGCGCAGGATCTTGAATATATTTTCCAAACCGACGCTGCATTCCATATATGGAGTGCTACCTAATGGCTGTGTCCCATCTGGTAATAGGAAAAGTCCCGGCGTCAAGGTCGGATTATTTTTGTCCGTTAGTCCACCATAGATCATATTAAAGGAAAGGACTTCACGCAGACGCAACCACTTGATGCCCGGAATACGGTTCAGAATCCAACCCTTCAGATAATAAGTAGCATTGAACGATACATATTGGTCGGTCACAAACTCCAACGCGTTCATCATGTGGAATGCTTCCGGCTGGATTGTGATAGATTGGTTCGTATTCGGCAAAATCAACAGGGGGAAAGGTACCTTGTCCCAGACCTTGCCCGCTTTAACCTGTGCATCGATATGCCCAAACGAAGAAAGCCAGATACGTTTCTCGGCACTGATCTCCGTATGGTTGTAATTGTAATCACCGCCTAACACGCCTTTAATACCTAATTGATGGGAGAGCTTGAATACAGGGGCATCTTTAGACAGGTTGAATACGGATTCTTTCCCCGAACGCCCGTTATAAGCGCGTTCACCCGGAGCGAAACGCAACTGTGTCCCGATTTCAGATGTCGTAAAATCTTTTATATGGTATAAATTCCCGGATTCGTCCCGTTTAATATATTGAAGCGTTCCTGCCGCCTCGTTGTTCTGATTCATTATCCAGGACTTCCATGTCAGGCCGTTCAGCCATTCTTTTTCGTATTGCAATACGCTTTTGCGGATATATTGCATCTTGGTCACCGGTTCACCTACTTTCCAGGCAACGAATATGTTATCTTTGCTTGTGAAAAGGAAATCTTGGCCTGGGGTATACACGTCATATTCTTGGATGAACGACAGATTATTGACCGGATTTTCACCTTCGTGATATTCTTTTTTAGTGAAACTGTGTGTTAATTTCAAATTGTATTTGATCTTGCGGTCATTTGTACCGTAAGCCAGATAACCACTTGCAAACCAATACGGATTGAGGTTGGCAGTCGTCATTCCTCCCACACGCATACGAAAACCTTCCAGATGGTTTGCACTGAAGGTTGTATTCATCGGACCGAAGTCAAATTTGGTCACCTTCTTGTCATTTGCTGTCGGGATATAGCCCGTTATCAGGATCTCTGCGGTTTTAATAATGGCATTGAAAGCCGGAACTTTCCGCAGTTGTCCCAATAAATCTTTTAGCGCATCTTCCTTCTCTTTCAATGGAATAGGGCGGTTGTGCGTCCAAAACGTATCCGGCTGTGCCGTCGCTTCCGGCAAGACATGCAATGCCCCTAAGAGCCCGAAAACGGAATCTGCATTTTGCACGTTGAAATTATAATTGTCGTAATTCCTGAGCTGGTGCGCATAGAGCTGTTGCGTCCCCTTTACCACATAGAAATTGACGAAAGTATTCTCTTGGTCAAGTACCCAGGTACTATCTGGCATCTGCTTGAATTCCTGCTCAATACGGAGTTTGTCCACCCAATTTAGGTTGATGTTTGCGGGGGTGTTCAGCAATACTTTCTTGACCGCATAATTACCGTCAAGCGTGATATAAAGCCGTCCCGTAAAACCGTAGCTTTCGCTGTTTGCCGGAACGAAAGCCAGATCCACACATTTATCTCCTCCCACATCGAGCGTATCCATGATGTAATAATGGTAATATGTGGTCGCCAATGTCGATGATAATGGGCTGACAAACCGATTCAATAGAATAGGAATATTGTTATCGAAAATATTGATACTCTTAAAAATCTCTTCCAAGTTGGAGGTTATGCCGCCACCGTCATCTAATGTCTTATCGATCCCCTGCATGCGCTTGGCTCTGACAATCGTCTTTTCCGCTTTGGGACTTTTCCGGTAGTAGAAGTCCGATAGGTTTTCACGCACGGAAACAGTCAGGATTGGTTTGCCGTTAAACTCGGACGTGTCCAGATAGTTTTTGATAAATTTGAACTTTTTCAGAAATTTGTTCTTGTCGAGATTCGGATTGAAATTATCCAGCGACAGACTTAGTTTTTCGTATACTTCCGTTTGATATTCCGGCTTTGCCTCGATCCGGTTGTCATTCTTATGTGCAATTACTTTTTTGATAAGCTCTACAGCCGGATTATCCTTGCGGGTATATTTTTCTCTTTTGGGTTTGACCACGACTTCCGAAATCTCGAAAGCAGTCGGCTTCAACAATAATTCCAAATTGTCATTCTTTTTACCGGGCTTGAGGTCGATGAATTTAGTATCGTATCCCAATGAGGCGGCGGCTAGTTTGGTATAGCCCTGGTTGTTTTGGAGGGTGAATGTTCCATTGTCGTCTGTCATAGCTCCGATAGTCGACCCGTCAAAATAGACGGATACAAATGGGAGTGGTTCACCGGTAATCGAATCTTTGACAATACCGGATGCCGAGGTAAAACTCTGAGCGTGTGATAGAAAAGTTCCTGCTACAACTTGTAACAGAGCTATTAATATTATATAACGGATAAATCTAACCATGTATTTAACGTTGTTCCTTCTCGGATATGGACAACAAAGGTAAGACTTTTATTGGTTACAGTTTTACTGGCGATATTAATAATCTTTAATCGAAAGATAGTCTGCTGATTAAATGGGGAGGCTAAATATCAATTATACATACAAAATCCGAAACATATTTCTTTTTATTTACTTTTAATTCCGCCAACAGTTTTTATCCTTATATTTGTTCTGCTTGAAAACGTAAAAAACAGGTCCTAAAGAAATGAAAGAACATATTAGAAAAAGAAAAATCATGGCTGTGACCTTGATTGGATCTCTTGCCAACTTTCTGCTATTGGTTTTCAAATTTATAGCAGGTGTGTTAGGGCATAGTAGCGCCATGATTGCAGACGCCGTCCATTCGCTATCCGATTTTGTGACGGATGTAATTGTTTTGCTTTTCATTAATATATCGTCCAAGCCGAAAGACGAAGGCCATGACTATGGACACGGAAAGTATGAAACTTTGGCTACTACGATCATCGGGATTGTCTTGATGTGTGTAGGAGCCGGCCTTTTCTGGGATGGTGTGAACAAGGTGTTTGGATTTTATTTGGGGGGCGAACAGTTGGAAAGTCCCGGCAAGATCGCACTTATTGCCGCCATTATTTCTATTCTGATAAAGGAAGCCCTATATCGTCTGACATTATATGTCGGAAAAAAAGAGAATAGCCAGGCTGTTATCGCGAATGCTTGGCATCATCGTTCGGATGCTTTTTCTTCTATCGGGACGACGTTAGGTATTGGAGGAGCCATCCTCTTAGGTGATAACTGGCGTGTGCTGGATCCGATAGCAGCCGTGATTGTCAGCATATTGATTGTAAAGGTAGCCTTTCAGTTGGTCATACCTGCAATTAATGATTTGCTGGAGAAATCTTTACCGACTGAGGTCGAAGATAAGATTCTCTCTATAATAAATGAAACGCCGGAGGTCAGGAACCCGCATAATCTATGTACCCGCAGAATCGGTAATGATTTTGCAATAGAAGTGCATATCCGGGTCGATGGACAAATAACTGTAAGCCGTGCGCATGAGCTGACGAAGGAGATAGAAAGTAAGTTACGTTTGAAATTTGGGCCTGCAACCCATATCGTCTTGCATGTCGAACCGATAAAAGAGAAAAAAGATGAGTGAACTGACATTATACCGGGGAGAAGTTTTTGATTTTATCGATTCTCCGTTAAATAGAAAAGATGCTTACCGATATTTTCCCGATGGAGCATTGGTCGTATGGGAAGGAGATATAGTCGATTGTGGGCCTTTTGAGGATATTAAAGGCCGTTATACCGATTATGAACTGGTTGATTATTCCGGTAAACTCCTGATGCCTGGATTTATAGATTCCCATATCCATTATCCGCAAGCTGAAATAATCGGGATGTACGGAAAGCAGTTGCTGGATTGGCTGGAGGACTATACCTTTCCAGCAGAACAGGCGTTTGTTTCTTCGGAACATGCGGACAGGATGGCCCACTTCTTTATAGAAGAACTGTTCCGGAACGGAACGACAGCTTGCATGGCTTATGCAACGGTACATCCAACATCCGTCACCGCTCTCTTCTCCGTTGCGTCGAAATATAATATGTGTATGCTGACCGGAAAAGTGCTGATGGACCGGAACGCTCCGGCAGGATTGACCGATACGGCGGAACAGGGGAAATCCGAAAGTCGTTCCTTGATCGAATCTTGGCATGGAAAAGGACGGAACCGCTATGTCATCACACCTCGTTTTGCCATCTCCTGTTCGACGGAACAACTGATTGCGGCTGGACGTTTGCACGAACAATATCCTGACACTTATATACAGACGCATCTTTCCGAGAATAAAGACGAGATCGACAGCACGCTTTCCTTGTGTCCCGACTGCCAAGATTACTTGGAAGTATACGAGCGGGCAAGATTGGTTACAGACCGTTCCATCTTCGGACATTGTATTCATCTGTCTGATTCGGAATGCCGTCGGTTGGTCGAAGCTGGTTCTGTTGTAGCCCACTGTCCTACATCCAACCTCTTTTTGGGAAGTGGCCTGTTTGATATGCAACAAGCCAATCGTGTCGGTATGCAAACCGTATTGGCGACGGATATCGGAGCCGGAACCTCTTTTTCTATGCTGCGCACGATGGGAGAGGCGTATAAAGTGCAGCAACTTGGCGGATATCCGATGTCTGTATTCGAGTCATTATATAAATGTACGTTGGGAGCAGCTAAAGCACTTCATTTGGATGATGAAATCGGCTGTTTCGGGAAAGGCCGGAAAGCGGACTTCATTGTTATGGATTATGCCGCCACACCTTCCCAGCAGGTACGCATGGACTATCTGAAACGCCATGGGAAGTGGACGTTGGAAAATAAACTGTTCGGCCTGCAAACAGCTGGAGATGAAAGGAATATTCAAGCTACCTATGTGATGGGGAAAAGAGTATTTACCCTTGCTTAGAATACCTGCATCTCGTTCCTGACAGTCGTGACACCAATTAGCCGATCATAGCGAGCACCCATCGGACGATAATAAACATAGATGCTATATTCATTTTGTGTCTGGTAGTAATTACCTTCTATCGGACCTGTCTGACCGACAGAGGAACCGGTCGGGACAAACAAATACTGGTAATTGTAACTTCCCTGTTTGAGAAGTACGGCTTTTTCGTATTGCTTCGTCTCGAAGTTATAGCCCATTTTGCTCTTTTCATCCAATACATTATTAAATAGCTCACCGTTCAGATATACACTCCCATCGGGCAGCGGATCGCATGCAAGCGTAAAATGCACGATATAATAATCCGCTTCCGTATCCGGATCGTTACAGTCGCTGCAACGAATGAAGAAACGGCCGTCCTGATCCTGGTCATATTGGTAAGTGCCTTTATCCCGCCTGTAATCGGTCATAAGTTCCACATTATAATAAGGATTGTGGAAGGAGATATTTTCGACGTGCATTCCATTATATTTGTTGTTTAGGAACTCCATGCGACGATACTCATTCCCGGCAGGGAAAATAAGGTTGCGGTTATACGTATAAGATATTTGGTTTTCCAGAATGCTCATAGGTTGCAAGTCCGTTACGGCATTATCGTGTCGGTTGTCCTGGTAAACGAATATCTTCAGGTCCGTTTGCGGATAAGTGATCGGAAAATTTTTGTTGTTGATGTTGAAACTTACCTGCTGATGGCTCTGGTTGGTGTCGATGTCCGTGTTCCCGCTCACCGAAGCCGAGATATTGACAACCGGTTCTACCACAGAGAAACAGGCTGTAAAAATGATCTGGTCCGGCGTATCCTCGTTATAGACCTGGATGGCATAATTGCCGGAAACTTTAAACTGGACATCGTCGTTCGGAAGCAATAACCGGTAGTTCGAATATTGAGTCGTAGTCCCGATGGAATTGGCAAAATCGTCGATTGTTGTTCCTTGGAAACCATTCATATATTCGATCGGATTCAACTGCGATTGTGTCCAGTCGGCGTTGCAATGCACCACGTTATAGGCATATCGTGTGTATCCACTCCCCAAACCGTCGAAATTGATTTCGATTTGCTCTTCTCCTCCCAACGCTATGTAAGGTTCGGATATCAACTCTCCGGCAACTTTCACCTGAAGCGTTTTTATCTGCTTGCTATTGACATCGGTGAAGAACTTTACCTGTGCGTTTACCCCGATGGAAAGGGCAAAAAGCATCATAAATAGTAAACTGTACACTCTCATTTTCATATTTCTTTCTTTGTCGGTGCAAAATTATGGAATTATTTCTTTAATTATTTTCCATTCCCTGCTTTAAAGCATAAAAAATTGCTTACTTTTGCGGGAAAATTACATATAAACAATTTTAGTTGTATCATGGCAAATGTGATTAAGATTAAAAAGGGTTTAGACATTAATCTGAAGGGCAAAGCTTCGGACGTACTGTTAAACGGAGGGAAAAGCGATAGTTACGCTATCGTTCCCGATTATTATAACGGTATTGTACCCAAAGTTGTTGCCAAAGTAGGAGAAAAAGTCAAAGCCGGTTCTGTATTGATGATCGATAAGAACCGCCCGGAGATCAAGTTTGTTTCGCCTGTCAGTGGCGAAGTAACTGCCGTAAATCGAGGAGAGAAGCGCAAAGTGCTTAGCGTGGTTGTCAAGCCGGAAGCGCAGATCGAGTATGAAGATTTCGGTAAGAAAAATGTAGCTTCCCTCAAAAGAGAAGAGGTGAAGGAGGCAATCCTGCACGCTGGTATGTGGCCGTTTATCAAACAACGTCCGTACGACATCGTCGCTTCGCCGGTTGACGAACCACGTGACATCTTTGTTTCTGCATTCTATTCCGCACCGTTAGCTCCGAACTTCGATTTCGTCGTGAAAGGACAGGAAGTTGATTTTCAGACGGGATTGGATGCGCTTGCAAAACTTACCGACGGCAAGGTGTATGTCGGCATCCGTAAAGGTTCTTCCGTTAGTGTGAAAGGTGTTGAAACTGTAGAAGTGGAAGGTCCGCATCCTGCGGCCAATGTGGGAGTACAGATTAATCACATTAAACCTATCAATAAGGGTGAAGTGGTCTGGACGGTAAATCCTGCCGACGTGATCGTTATCGGCCGTTTGTTCAATAAGGGCATCGCCGATTTCAGCCGCCTGGTTGTGATAACCGGTTCCGAAACGACAGAGAGAGGATACGTTAAGGCAATTGCCGGCTGTACGATCGCCAGTCTGGTTGACGGAAAGATCATGAGAGGTAACGAAGATATCCGCATTATCAGCGGTAACGTATTGACTGGTACGAAGGTCGAAAAAGACGATTATTTGGGAGCCTATGACAATCAGATTACGGTTATCCCGGAAGGCGACGAAACACACGACTTCTTCGGCTGGGCGACTCCCGGTTTCGGAAAATTCAGTGTGAGCCATTCATTCCCGGCCTGGTTGATGGGCAAGAACAAGGAATATGTGATAGACGCCCGTATCAAGGGAGGCAAGCGTGCTATGATCATGTCCAACGAATACGATAGCGTGTTTCCGATGGATATCATGCCGGAATACCTGTTGAAGGCTATTATCGCATTCGATATCGATAAGATGGAAAACCTGGGTATATATGAAGTAGCGCCCGAAGATTTTGCCCTTTGCGAATTCGTCGATACGTCCAAACTCGAAATTCAGAAGATCGTTCGTCAAGGTCTGGATGTATTATACAAGGAAATGAATTAATAACATTAAAAATTAGAATACATTGAAAGCGTTAAGGAATTACCTCGACAAGATTAAGCCTAACTTTGAGGAAGGCGGAAAGCTGGCGATGTTCCGTTCTGTTTTTGAAGGTTTCGAAACATTCCTGTTTGTTCCGAGCACAACTTCCAAATCAGGCGTACACATTCATGACTATATTGACTCGAAGCGTACGATGACCGTGGTCATCATTGCTTTGTTGCCCGCTTTGCTTTTTGGTATGTACAATGTCGGTTATCAGCATAACCTTGCAATAGGAGCTGATCCGGGATTTCTCATGACTTTTATTTTTGGTTTTCTGGCTGTATTGCCTAAAATCATTGTTTCGTATGTGGTAGGTTTGGGTATCGAGTTTGCTGTTGCCCAGGTGAAGAAGGAAGAAATCCAGGAAGGTTTTCTGGTTTCGGGTATTTTGATCCCGATGATCGTCCCTGTCGACACTCCGTTGTGGATGATCGCCGTAGCTACTGCATTTGCAGTTGTTTTTGCCAAAGAAGTATTTGGCGGTACAGGTTATAATGTATTTAATGTAGCGTTGGTTACACGTGCATTCTTGTTCTTCGCATATCCGGCGGCTATGTCCGGTGACCAGGTGTTTGTTCGTACGGCTGATACGTTCGGTATCGGTGGCGGACAGGTGGTAGACGGCTTCTCTGGCGCGACTCCGTTGGGACAGGTTGCTATCGCAGGCAAGGAACTGATCGGTTCGTTCCAGGCAGTCGATGTTCTCGGACATCCGATTTCCACATGGGACATGTTCTTAGGTCTGATTCCGGGTTCGATCGGTGAAACATCTGTATTGGCGATCCTGATCGGGGCGGTTATCCTTCTTTTCACAAAGATCGCAAGTTGGAAAACAATGGTTTCCGTATTTGTGGGTGGTGCGGTCATGTCGCTTATCTTCAATATGATCGGAACGACGGTGGCCATGTGTGTATCTCCGTTGGATCATTTGTTCCTGGGTGGTTTCGCATTCGGTGCCGTGTTTATGGCTACCGATCCTGTCACTTCTGCCCGTACGGAAACAGGTAAGTACATCTACGGATTCCTGGTAGGAGCTATGGCTATTATTATCCGTGCATTGAATCCGGGTTATCCAGAAGGTATGATGCTCGCTATCCTGTTGATGAATGTATTTGCTCCGCTAATCGACTATTATGTAGTGGAAGCTAACATCAACCGCAGATTGAAACGTGTAATCAAATAAAGTAAGAAGGAGTATGGCAAAATATAAATGTAAAGTATGTGGATATATCCACGAAGGAAATAAAGCTCCGGATGTTTGTCCTGTATGTGCAGCTCCCGCTTCCGATTTCGAAGAAATGAAAGACGAGGCTGCTGCTGACAAGAAAAAGGGACTGGACAGAGACAGTAACGTGTATACTGTTGTTTATGCTTCCGTAATGGTTGTTCTGGTCGCAGTCGTGCTGGCCTTTACTTCGCAATCGCTTAGAACTTTCCAGCAGAAAAACGAGGAAAACGACAAGAGACAGCAGATCCTGCGCTCCATCAACGTGACGGTTCCGGCAAATGAAGCCGAAGCTAAATATTCGGAATTGATCAAAGAAGCATTTCTGGTAAATGAAAATGGTGAAAAAGTAGAAGGTGACGCTTTTGCCGCCGATGTGGTGAAGGCTGCTGCCGAACACCAGTATCCGGTTTTCGTTGCAAATGTAGATGGCCAGCCTAAATACATCATGGCTTTGCATGGTGCCGGTTTGTGGGGACCGCTGTGGGGATACCTTTCTGTAGATGGCGATAAGAATACGGTTTATGGTGCCGACTTCAGCCACCAAGGTGAAACTCCGGGTCTGGGTGCCGAAATTTCAAAACCGGAATTTAGCAACAAATTCAAAGGGAAAAAACTGTTTATGGATGGTACATTCAAGTCTATCGCAATCGTTAAACCGGGCAAGAGTGTTGCCGGCCAGGATTATGTAGACGGTATTTCCGGAGGTACAATCACAAGTAATGGCGTTGGTGCGATGCTGTTCGACAGTTTGAGTGGTTATGTTAAATTTTTAACCTCACAAAATTAAGTAGAAGATGGGATTATTATCTGAAAAGAATAAAGAAGTTCTGTTAGGCCCGCTTAGCGTAAACAACCCGGTCATCGTCCAGATGTTGGGTATCTGCTCTGCGCTGGCTGTAACATCAAAACTGGAGCCGGCTATTGTAATGGGTCTTTCAGTAACGGCTGTTGTGGCTTTTGCCAACGTGATCATTTCACTGCTGCGTAATACGATTCCAAACCGTATCCGTATCATTGTGCAGCTGGTGGTGGTGGCAGCATTGGTGACTATCGTGAGTGAAGTGCTGAAAGCGTTTGCTTATGACGTAAACAAACAGCTTTCCGTGTTTGTGGGTCTGATCATTACCAACTGTATCCTGATGGGACGTCTGGAAGCATTTGCACTGGGTAACGGTCCGTGGGAATCATTCCTTGACGGTATCGGTAACGGTTTAGGCTATGCATTGATCCTGGTGATCGTCGGTTTCTTCCGCGAGCTGTTAGGTTCCGGCACGTTGCTGGGATTCCAGGTTATTCCGCAGGCATTCTATGACTTCGGTTATGTGAACAACGGTTTGATGATCCTGCCTCCGATGGCATTGATCGTGATCGCCGTGATTATTTGGGTTCACCGTTCTCGTAACAAGGAACTTCAGGAAAATTAATGCTAACTATTAAAAAAATAATAGAATGGAAGAATTATTAAGCACATTTGTCCGCTCGATCTTTGTAGACAACATGATTTTCGCATACTATCTGGGTATGTGTTCTTTCCTGGCTGTTTCCAAGAACGTAAAGACTGCTTTGGGATTAGGTATGGCTGTGACGTTCATTCTGACATGTACGTTGCCGATCAACTATATGCTTGAAAATTATGTATTGAAGGAAGGTGCTCTGCAATGGCTGGGTGCTGAATTCGCTGGTGTAAACCTGAGCTTCCTTGCTTTCATTATCTTTATCGCCATCATTGCTTCGTTTACGCAGCTGGTGGAAATGGTAGTGGAAAAGTTTGCTCCGGCTCTGTACGCTTCTCTGGGTATCTTTTTGCCGCTGATCGCTGTAAACTGCGCTATCCTGGGTGGTTCTCTGTTTATGCAACAAAAGGCATTTCCTAACGTAGGTGTTGCAACTGTTTATGGCTTAGGTTCTGGTATCGGTTGGATGTTGGCTATCGTCGGTATGGCTGCCATCCGTGAAAAGCTAGCATACTCGGATATCCCCAAACCGTTGAAAGGTCTTGGTATCACCTTTATCATCACAGGTTTGATGGGTATGGCATTCATGTGCTTCTCAGGTCTTAAGATATAATATTAACGCATTAAACTTATTACAGAAATGACTTTATTAATGACGACTGGCAGTCTTACAATCGCAGCAGGTGCCGTGATCTTCTTGGTGATTACGCTGATCCTGGTGGGTGCGTTGTTGGCGGCCAAAGCAAAATTGGTACCGTCAGGAAATGTAGACCTGAAGGTAAATGGAGAAAAAGATATTGAGACTCCGATAGGAAGCACTTTGCTGGCTGGTTTGCAAAGTGGTGGTATCTTCTTGTCTTCTGCTTGTGGTGGTGGTGGTAAATGTGGCCAGTGCCGTGCACAAGTATTAGAAGGAGGCGGGGAAATCCTGCCGACAGAAAAGGGCTTTTTCTCTCGTAAACAGATTAAGGAACACTGGCGTCTGGCATGTCAGTGCAAAGTGAAGGAAGATATGGTCGTTCAGGTTCCGGACGAAGTTTTCGGTGTAAAGGAATGGGAATGCGAAGTCATCTCCAACAAGAACGTGGCTACTTTCATCAAAGAGTTTATCGTGGCGTTGCCTAAGGGTGAACACATGGACTTCCT
>OBAG01001642.1_pt1 | contig 13135 bp, 11 predicted proteins | sample 1517701 | NCBI WGS metagenome assembly OBAG01 (sample SAMN04571702, study PRJEB22368) | human gut metagenome | biome: human gut; material: stool | host: Homo sapiens | place: Luxembourg | collected 2012-09-07 | reverse complement strand
TTTTTTTAATTTTTATAAAAAATATATTTTAAAATTAGTAATTTAATGGTAAAATATTATTATGAATAATAGAGGAGGTATTTATGAAAAAGAATGATAAAATCAAGGCAATTATTATGTGCTTAATAATAGCGGGGTTACTTATTTTTACAATAGTTAGAATTATTAATAGAAATAAGACAGAGGATGTTCCTAAAAAGAACGATTATGGTGATATTAATGTAAACACAAATACAGGTGTTATTGAAGATAAAAAATTAGGAGATTTAACATTTACAAATACATCTATGATTGAACAAGATGGAGTAACAACTCTTGAAACTACAATAACAAATAATTCGAAAGAGTCAAAATATGTAGGTAGTTTTACTATTTATGTAAAAGATAGAAGTGATGAAGTAATTACTGAATTAGTTGGATATGTTGGATCAGAACTCGCACCATCAGAGCAAAGAATAATAACATCATCTATAACAGATGATATTACTAATGCTTATAAAATTGAATACAAAGAAAACGAATAGGTGATAAATATGAAAGATAGAAAAGGTTTTACATTAATTGAATTATTAGCGGTATTAGTAATATTGGCGACAATACTAGCTATATCAATGCCAAAAATATTAGATACAAGAGATGGATCCAAAAGGAAAGCATTTAAGAATGATGTAGATGAAATTCAAGGAATAGCACAGTTAGAATATAACAATACAAAAGAAGCTAGATATTATACATTTAAAGATGGAGTACAAACAAATGAAAATGGTGAAGCAGATAAATTAGAATTTAAGGGTGATAATCCAAGTGATGGATATTTAAAAATATATCCAAATGGAGATGTAGAGTATTATCTTAAAAATAAGGATCGTACACTATGTGCACGTAAAGAAGTGGGAGATAGAAAAGGTCAAATAGTAAAATGTGAAAATATTAATAATAAAATTACATTGGATTTAAGATTAACAAAATCAACAAATAGCATAAGAGTAATTGCTTTACCAAAGATTGGAGAAGCAAATGCAATAATAGATACATATTATTATCAATTAAATGATGGAAAAATAATAACAAGCAATAAAGCAAGTCATTTATTTGAAAATTTAAAAAGAACTGATACAAATGGAAATTTAATAAATTATAAAGTAAATGTAAAAGTATGTACAAGAAAAGGAATTTGTGAATCTGTAGAAAAGATAACACCATTGGATGATATAAAAAACATAGATTATAAAATAACTTCAGAACCAGATAAAATACCAGGAGGATGGAGTTTAACAAAGACAATAATATTTACATATCCAGAAATAAAAAATATAAATGATCAAAATATAGAAAAGAACGAAATAAGTATAGATGGTGGAACAACATGGAAAATATATAGAGGATCAATAACAGTAGATAAAGACACAACATTTATAGCGAGAATAACAGATGGAACAAATACTGTAAGTTCAAAAGTAATAACTTTAAGTAATTTTGATCATGAAGGACCAAATATAACAGGTGTAACAGGAAATCCAGATAAAAAATGGACAAACAAGGATGTAACACTTACTATAAATGCAACAGATTCTAAATCAGGACTCGCAGATACAGCATATAGTTTTGATGGTGGAACAACATGGCAGAAAGGGAATTCAAAAACATATAAATCAAATACAAATGGAATAGTGATAAAAGTAAAAGATAAAGTAGGCAATATTTATACACATTCAAGTATAGCTATAACAAAAATTGATAAAACAGCACCTACATGTGGAAACTGGATTGGTCAAAATACGACTTGGACAAAAAATAATATAACAGTTTATGCTCAATGTAGTGACTCAGGAAGTGGCTGTAAAACATCACAATCAAAAGGTGTATTAATAACAGGAACAACAAGAACAAAGAGCGTATCAGATGTTATCGAGGATAATGCTGGAAATAAAACAACTTGTACAGGAACAGTTAATGCCTTTATTGATCAAACACCGCCTAAATGTAAAAGTTCAGGAGGAAGCGATGCTTGGACAAATGATTCTAGAACGCTTATTGGATCATGTACTGATGGAGAAAGTGGTTGTAAAGGAAATGCATCATGGCTTATAAACTGGCAAGGAAGTTGGACAAACTTATCACCAGGAACAGTATACGATAATGTAGGTAATGCAACACCATGTACTGCAGATCAAACAGTTAGAATAGATAAAACACCGCCTAAATGTGAAAATTCAGGTGGAAGCGATGCTTGGACAAGTGGTTCAAGAACACTTGTTGGAACATGTTCTGATACTGGTGGAAGTGGCTGTAGAGGAAATGCATCATGGTTTATAAACTGGCAAGGAAATTGGACAAAACTATCACCAGGAAAAGTGTATGATAATGCAGGTAATTTTACAGCATGTCCTGCAGATCAAACAGTGAGAATAGGACGAGTGGCTGATATTGAATATTCTATTTATGTAGGTGATACCAATGAAAATACAGTTTTAACAGAAAACAATGGAAGTTTAGGTGGAACAGTTGGTAAATCAACTCCAATAAGTAACATGAAATTAAAAATAGGTGCTAAAGGAATTTCTGGAGGGGTTAGTTATCTAGCGCATAGAGAAACATATGGTGATGAAAAAAATGCAATTACAGAAGAAAATAAGATGTCGACAAGTCTTCATGGTGTTAAACGTATGGAGAAAGTTAAAATATGGTTAACTGGTGATTTGGCAGATGCTTTTGATATATATTATAGAGTTCATGTACAAAGTTTTGGATGGCTTAAACCGGTGTCAAATGGAGAATGGACAGGTTCAAGTGGTTTATGTATAAGAATTGAAGCTATAGAAATTCAAATTGTACCAAAAAAATCTGGTCAACCATCATTTAATAATGCAGGTTCTAATGTAAGTCAAAATGTATCTATTATATCTGGAGTTAGTAATGGACCAAATGATAGGTGTCCTAAACCAACTGATCCTCCAGCTCCAACTCCAAATTGTAAAACATGTGAATATTGGTCTACATGTTATAATTATTATTATAATGATTCTGCGGGTTCATGTGAATATAGAAAAGGGGACTTACTTAATGCAACTGCATTTGGTTCTGGTACCTGTAGGGTTCCTTATCCTTGTAAAAAAAGATATACGTGTTGTAGTTAACACAATAAAGCTTATAAATGAAAAATAAAATAATGCAAAAAAGTAGACAAATAAAAAATGTTTACTTTTTTTAAATTTAGGTGATTTATAGTTAATTTAGAGGGGGAATTTTATTAATTAATCACACACTAGTAAAATATAAAATAAATGTAAAAATTTTCTTGACCGTTAAGGAAAAAGGTTCAGGCCATGTGCTTTAGCGCATAAATTCTTCAGAATTAAAAGGTAATTTATTGCTATAAGCCTTTAATTGTTGTGAAATAAACAACCAAAGAGAGGCGAGGCGGATGAGAAATGACAACATGTACAATATGATATAGAATATCACATAGCATGGACAACAAAATATAGATATAGAGTATTAGAAAATAAAATAGCAGAAAGAACAAGAACATTGATAAGACAGGGCTGTAATAGTATGGATGTAACAATAATAAAAGGGTCAATAGGGAAAGAACATGTACATTTACTAGTAAGTGCACCGCCAAGTCTCTCAGTGTCAAAGTTGGTACAACAATTAAAAGGAAAAACGTCAAGAACATTGCAAATGAAATTTAAAAGTTTGAAAAAGAGATATTGGGGACAACATTTGTGGTCATCAGGATATTTTTGTAGAAGTGCAGGAACAGTAACAAAGGATATAATAAAAGAATATATAGAAAACCAACAAGATGAGTATGATGAGAACTTTAAGATAATAGGATATAGTTTACTCTCTTAATATACTTTCAGTATTTAAGCAAGCCTTGTACTTTAGTGCAAGGTGGTTGACAAATGCTTTCCGGAGGGAGGCATACTTAGAGTAGTAAGTATAGTATGAGAGAGTAAAAAATGAGTAAAAATAAGGGATTTACATTAATTGAATTATTGGCAGTATTGGTAGTATTAACAGTAATACTCTCAATATCTGTTTCAAAAATCATGAATGTTAGATATGAAATATAAAAAAGCATTTAAAAATGATGAGATGAATTACGGCAAATAATACAATATAGGATATAATAATAAAAAGTGTACGAGTATATAATTTTGAAGATGGCAATCAAATAATTATAAATATTATTTTTGATATCTTTTTCTTTTATAATTGTTATCTTTATTTTTATGTGGTATAATTAAACAAAAGGAAGGTATTAATATGGGATTTATTAGGGAAAATATATTAAAAATTGTTACAATAATTGTAATTTTAATAGTTGCAATATTAGTTATGATTTTTGCGTTTGGAGGAAAAAATACAACTAAAACAAAATCATATTCGCAAATGGAAGAAAATTTAAAAACTGCCGCAAAAAATTATTTGAATGATAATAGAAAATTATTACCAAAAGATGAAAATGAACAATCAAAAATAAATTTAGATACATTAGTTAATGCTAAATATATTAAAGAATTATTTTCTATAGATGATGAAAATATTAAATGTAATGGGTATGTTTCTGCAATAAAGAAAAATGAAAAGTATAAACTTATTCCATACATAAAATGTGGTAAATATTATGAAACAAGATCTATCGCAGATTATATAAAAGATCAAGGTATTGTTACTAGTGGCGATGGTTTATATCAAAGTGAAAACAAATATATATTTAAGGGTGAAACACCAAATAATTATATATCTATTGGTGGAAGATTATATAGAATAATAGAAATAGATGAAGATAATGAATTAAGATTAATAACAGTAAAGAGACTTAATTATTCAACATCATGGGATAATAGATATAATGTTGACCAATCTAAATATGATGGTATTAATGATTATTCCGTAAGTAGACTTAAAGATACTATGGAGCTGGTTTATAATGATGCAGAATATTTTAGTGAGGAAGAAAAAAGCTTAATTGTACCTCATAGTGCATGCATTGGAAAAAGATATTTAAGTGATAATAGTATTGATGGTAAAACAGAATGCGCTAATCAAATAGAAAATCAATATGTAACAATAATGACTGCTAGTGAATATATGAGAGCAAGTCTTGATTCTCATTGTAATAGTTCAAATACTTATACATGTTCGAATTATAATTATTTTAATGATGTAAGTACAACTTATAAAACTATTACAGGTGTAGCTGATAATACATATCAAGTTTATAATGTTTCTAATGGTATTTTAAATGTTTCAAAGGCATCCGCAACATTTACATTTTATCCTATAATTTATATTGATAAATTATCATTATATGCTAGTGGTGATGGGTCAAAAGATAATCCTTATATGGTAAGATAGTCTATGAAAAATACTAAGAATGTAAGAAAAAATTATACATTATATGTTGAATACAAGAACAATAAAATAAAGCTACTTTCTGGAAGCATGGAGGAAATAGATGATTTTACATCATATTTCCTTTATTCTTATGCAATTAAGAGGAGATTATCAGAAAATAATTTTGATCCTAATTTATATATTGAATCATCGAAAGGTAATAGATATGATTTAGCGTATTATAATGTAAGAGCTATCCTTGATACTGATAATTTTGATATAATATTTGAAAAAATAAAAAAGATAAACCCTAGTAGAATAGATGAATATTTAGTTTGTAAATGTAATTTGGATAAGTGCTTATTAAGTCCAAACGCAAGTAGTATACCAATTGTAAAAATACATAGAGCAATACAAAAAAATGAAAATTATTTAGATATATTACGTAATTATTTTAGTACAGATTATAAAGCTTTTAGAAATTTTGTTCTTTATTTCTTTAAAAGTATTAATTTAAATGAAAGAGCTAAAATTATACCTCTTTCAGAAAAAGAAAAAGTATTATCAATTATTGAAAAAGCAAAATATTCATTAGTTAAAATAGATGAATCAAGTGATATAACTGATGAAAATGATTATACAGATGATTTTGTTAGTAATATTATGAATAATAATTATATTGATATTGATGAAAAGATGACTGAACTTGATATGTTATATGATTCAACCGATGGGAATAAAGTTAGAAAATTAAAGTAATAAGAGGTTTAAAATTTAAACTTCTTTTAATTAGTGGTGATAATATGGAAAAAGAGATCAATAATTTTATAGAATATTTAAAATATCAAAGAAATTATTCGGATTTTACATGTAATAATTATAAAAAAGATTTAAATGAGTATAATTCATTTATTTTAAGTAATAAAATAAATTATAAAAATATGGATTATAATGAAGCAAAAGAATATGTAATATATTTAAATAAAAAAAATGATGCAAAATCTACTATATCAAGAAAATTAAGTTCACTTAGAACATTTTATAAATATTTAGTATTAAATAATAAAGTAGAATCAAATCCATTTTTACTTGTATCAAGCCCTAAAAAGGAAAAAAGAATACCAAAATTTATAAATTATAATAATATGGAAGAAATATTAAATGTTCCTAATATAAAAACTAAAGAAGGACAAAGAGAAAGAGTAATTTTAGAAGTATTATATGCATCAGGAGTTAGAGTATCAGAACTCGTTAATATAAAATTAAAAGATATTGATTTTAGTAATAAAAATATATTAATATTTGGTAAAGGTAGTAAAGAAAGATTAGTATCTTTTGGGGATTACGCTCTTGAATATATTAATTTATATTTAAAAGAAGGAAGAAATTTATTACTTGATGGTGTTAAAAGTGATTATTTAATAGTTGGTAAAAAAAGTGAAAAACTTACAACAAGAAGAGTAGAACAAATAATAGATGATATTATAAAAAGAACAAGTATTAAACTAAATATTACACCTCATATGTTTAGACATACATTCGCAACACATTTACTAGATAATGGTTGTGATTTACTTGTTGTTCAGGAGTTACTTGGTCATGCATCATTATCATCAACAGAAATATATACGCATGTAAGCAATGAACATTTAAGAGAAGTATATTTAAAGTGTCATCCTAGAAATAAAAGATAAGTTAAAAAGTGTAAAGTAAGTGTATTTACAAATGTAAATACATTTTTATTTTGGTATAATAAAGTAGGGTGGATAAAATGTCGAAACTATATTTTAGATATGGCGCAATGAACTGCGGAAAAAGTTCTGCATTAATGCAAGTTGCTTATAATTATGAACAAAATAATAAAAAGGTAATTGTAATAAAGTCAGAAATAGATACAAAAGGAAATAACTATTTAGAATCAAGAATTGGTCTTAAAAGAAAAGTAGATATTCTTTTAAAAGAAAATGAATCTATAGAAAAATATTATGATAAATTAGATGAAATATCATGTATTTTAGTTGATGAAGCACAGTTCTTGAGTGAAAAACAAGTTGATGAATTATACTATATAACAAAATATTATAATATTCCTGTTATATGTTATGGACTAAAAACAGATTTTCAAAGTAAGTTATTTAATGGAAGTAAAAGACTTTTAGAATTATCTGATGAATTAGATGAATTAATAACTATATGTAGATGTGGTAAAAGAGCAAAATTTAATGCAAGATTTATAAATGATAAATTTACATTAAAAGGGGATACTAATTTAATAGATGGTTCAGTTAGTAATGTAAAATATATACCATTATGTGGTAAATGTTATTTAGATGAAAAAAGAAAGTACGAGGAGGAATAAATTATGAAATATGTATATTCTTTTAAAGAAGGAAATAAAGATATGAGAAATATCCTAGGAGGAAAAGGCGCAAATCTCTGCGAAATGGTTAAAATTGGTCTTCCTGTTCCAAATGGGTTTATAGTAAGTACTGATGCATGTAATAATTATTATGAAAATAATAAAGAGTTAAATGATGAAATAATTAAAGAAATAAATGAAAAATTAGAAGAACTTGAAAAAAGTTCTGGTAAAAAATTAGGTGATAAAAAAAATCCTCTTTTAGTATCTGTTAGAAGTGGTGCTAGAGCATCTATGCCTGGAATGATGGATACAATATTAAATTTAGGTTTAAATGATGAAATAGTAGAAAGCTTCAGTGAAGAAAATAAAAGATTTATATATGATTCATATAGAAGATTTATACAAATGTTTTCTGATGTTGTTAAAGGATACGATAAAAGTAAATTTGAAAGAGTCTTAGATGAAATAAAAAAAGAAAAAGGTATTAAATTAGATATAGAATTTACAAAAGAAGATATGAAAGAAATAGTACTTAAATTTAAAGATATCTATAAAGAAATATCAGGAGAAGAATTCCCACAAGACACTAAGTATCAATTAATAGAAGCAATAAAGTCCGTATTTAATTCTTGGAATAATGAAAGAGCAAATATATATAGACAAATGAATAATATTCCATATTCTTGGGGAACAGCAGTTAATGTTCAGCAAATGGTATATGGTAATTTAAATGAAAAATCTGGTAGTGGTGTAGCATTTTCAAGAAATCCAGCAACTGGTGAAAATGAACTATTTGGGGAATATCTAATTAATGCACAAGGAGAAGATATAGTTGCGGGAATTAGAACTCCAAATCCAATTAAAACTTTAGAAAATTATAACAAAGACTTATATAACGAATTTTATGGATATGCAAAAAAATTAGAAGAACATTATAAAGATATGCAAGATATGGAATTTACAATAGAAGATGGTAAATTATATATACTTCAAACTAGAAATGGAAAAAGAACAGCAAAAGCAGCAGTTAAAATAGCAGTTGATCTTGTAAAAGAAGGATTAATAACAAAAGAAGAAGCTCTTTTATCGGTAGATGCTAGTACACTTTCACAATTACTTCATAAATCATTTGATGAAGAAGATTTAAAAACAAAAACACCTATTGGAAAAGGCCTTGCAGCATCTCCTGGTGCAGGAGTAGGTAAAATATACTTTAATTCTAAAGATTTAAAAGATGAAGATTCTATTTTAGTTAGACTTGAAACATCGCCAGAAGATATTGAAGGAATGAAAAAAGCAAATGGTATATTAACAATTAGAGGTGGTATGACATCACATGCCGCAGTAGTCGCAAGACAAATGGGTGAATGCTGTGTAAGTGGTTTGAATGATGCATATGCATCGGAAAAAGAAAAAGTATTAAAAATTGGTGATATCGTTTTAACTGAAGGAGACTATATCTCAATTGATGGAAATACTGGTAATGTATATAAAGGACAAATAAAAACAAAAGATGCCGTAATAGAAGGCGAATTTGAAGAATTTATGTCTTGGACAAATGAATATTCAAGAATAATTGTAAGAGCAAATGCTGATTCAGAAAAAGATGCATTAAATGCTAAAAGATTAGGTGCTAAAGGTATCGGACTATGTAGGACAGAGCATATGTTCTTTGAAAAAGAAAGAATATTTAACTTTAGAAGAATGATTTTATCAGAAACAAAAGAAGAAAGAGAAGAAGCATTAAGTAAAATTCTTCCATATCAACAATCAGACTTTGAAAAATTATTTACAGTAATGAATAATGAAAAAGTTGTTATTAGATATCTTGATCCACCTTTACATGAATTCTTACCAAAAGAAGAAAGTGAAATAAAAGAACTTGCCGAAAGTCTTAATATATCACTAGAAGAAATTCATGATAGAATTAGTGAATTAAAAGAATTTAATCCAATGATGGGTCATAGAGGAGTAAGACTTGCTATCACATATCCTGAAATTGCAATTATGCAAACAAAAGCAGTTATAAATGCTGCTGTTAATGTTAAGAAAAATGGTAATAATCCAATAGTTGATATTATGATACCTTTAATAGGTGATGATGTTGAACTTAAATATGTAAAAAATATAATAAAAACAGAAGCAGATAAAATATTAAAAGAAAATAATATAGATATTGAATATAAAATAGGAACAATGATTGAGATTCCTCGTGCAATTATAATATCTGATTTACTAGGTAAAGAATGTGACTTCTTTAGTTATGGAACAAATGATTTAACACAGTTAACATTTGGTTTCTCAAGAGATGATTCTGGTAAATTCTTAAAAGATTATTATGATAAAAAAATATTTGAAAGTGATCCATTTAAATCAGTAGATGAAAAAGGTGTATTAAGACTTGTAAATATTTCAAAAGAAAAGGCAAAAAACGCAAATCCAAATATTGAACTTGGCGTATGTGGTGAACATGCTGGTGATCCAAAATCAATAGAAAACTTTGATAGAATTGGTCTTGATTATGTTTCTTGTTCAGCATTTAGAGTACCAGGAGCAAGACTAGCATCTGCACAGTCAAACATAAAAAATAGTAAATAGATTATGAACTAAGATAGAAATGTCTTAGTTTTTTGTTATAATAAAAACAAGCGATATAAATAGATTTTTAAGTATTAATAGAATTAAGTTTATAATGTGAAAAAAGTGAATTTAATATAATTGACAATGTTTTGTTTAAAATATATAATGTATTTATCGAAAAGGAGATGTAATATAATGAAATCAAATATTATAGCAATATTACAACAACTACAAAATTCAAATAAGGAAAATAATAATTTAAAAATAAATAGATTTGATGATATGGATCAACAATTAGCCGCAAGTATTTATAATTTTTTAAATGGTAAAAGTGATTTTTTGTTACCTTATGAAACAATAGATCTATTAATAGATAAAAGTGTAGTTAATAAAAGTGAAATAATTTCATTAGGTTTTGGTATTGTTGTAGATAGACTTTTAACAGTCGAGATTGAAGAGATTAAAGGTAATAATGTTAGTAGATTTGATATAATTTCATATGATAGTCATACTGCTTATTATATCAAAGGTAATTCTAGTGATATTGATAAAAGAAAATATCAAGAAATTGATGTGAATAATGATTCTAGATATGATAGCATAAGAATTAATGCCTTACAAGAATATTTGAAAAATTATAAAAGGGAATATTATGGAAAAAAATCAATGTAGTCTTAATAACAATAATCATTATTTTAATTATAAAAGAGCATAAGCTCTTTTTTCTTTGGTTATACTAAAAATGGTGAAGAATATGAATAATATAATAGTAATTGGCGATTTAAATTATAATTTAAATATTTTTTTAAATACATTTTTAAAAGAAAATAGTGAGTATACAATAAATAATATAACCAAAAGTATAGGAAATATATTAAATGTACCAATAGTTCTAAGTAAATATGATTTAAATGTATATTACTTTTCATGTGTAGGAAATGATATTGAAGGAAAAGAAATAATTAATTTTCTTCATTCAAATAAAATAAAGTCTGATTATGTAAATATATTAAATAAAAAAACAAATAATAAATATGTAATTAGAAATACAAAGAATAATTCAAAAACAATTCTTTCTTTAAAAAATAATGATAAATATGAATTAATAAGAAGTATTAATTTTATTCCAAATGTAGTTTATAGTACAATTTATAATTTAGAGTTTATATTAAATATAAAAAGTAATTTTAGAAGTACGAAAATAATAACTGATTTAAAAGAAATAAGTGAAGATGCAATAAAGGTATGTAAACTATCAGATTATATAATAATTCCACTTAAATATGCACAAGTACTTACAGGAATAAATTTAAATATTGCAAATAAAAATAGTATAATTGAATTATATAGCAGGACAAAAAGACTATTTTCTGGTAAAATAATAATATATATTGAAGAAGTAGGATGTTTGTTTCAAAATAATAATTTAATTAGCATAATTCCTAAAATGGGAGATAAAAATAAAGTATCAAAAAGTAGTTATGATATGTTTATTTCTACATTTATATATTGTATTAATAAAGATTATACATTAGATAAAACAGTAAAAATATCAACGATATCTAAATTTTTATCAGATAATGGAAAACAAACATTCAATATAAAAGAGGTACTTGATATTTATGAAAAAAATAATTGATCCATTTATAGATTTTTTACCTAGTATAGATTTACATGGTATGGATAGAGTATGTGCTAGAATAAAAACAGAAGAATTTATAAACGATAGTATAAAATTAAAAAATAAAAGAGTAGTTATTATTCATGGAATTGGACAAGGAATAGTAAAAGATGAAGTATATAAATGTTTAAAAAGAAATAAGAATGTTATTAATTTTAAACTTAATGTTCCAAATATTGGAAGTACCACAGTTGATCTAAAAATAGATTAACTTTTTTTAATATCTGTGTTATAATTTTTTTGTAATGTTTGAAATGTATGAAATGCTTGAAATGTTTGAAATGCTTGAAATGCTGAAATAGCTCAAGTTGGTAGAGCAACTGAATCGTAATCAGTAGGTTGCGGGTTCAATTCCTGCTTTCAGCACCACTAGAGAATCTGTTCGAACTATTCGAACTTTATATATATTTCATAAAAAGTTGATCAAATTATTGCATAATTTTTGCAATTATGGTATATTATAAATGTGAATGGCGATGGTGTATCTTCGGATCCCATCTGAGCAAGTTGGATGCGTCTGACTTGCTTTTTTGTTTTAAATAATGTAATATTATATATGAAATGTGGCTAGAAAACTTTAGAAGCTCTAGGCCTTTTTCATTTTTATAAAAATTATTTATAAAAATTAGTAAAAGTCATGGTATAATGATTATAGAATTAAATTGTTTATTTATTTGTTGTGATGGTTTCGGACTATCTTAACTATCGCACCATTGACGAATCTGTTCGAACTATTCGAACTTTATATATAGAGAACTTGCAAAAAGTTCTTTTTTATGTTATTATGTATTTAGCAAGAGAACTTGCATAAAATAAAAAAGAGGAACATTTAAAGTTGCAAGTGAATGTCTCCTCTATATTAATAGTGTTGACACTCTATCTAAGCAGATGAGTGTCTATTTTTTTATGACTAATACCAATAAGGTAAGAAGTGATAAAATGATACAGATGTATCTTAGGAGTTTAATCACATAAACTCTTTTTTTCATCGATATCTACCTCCTTCCTTTTTCAAGACTGGAGGACGACACTCACATTAAATGTTCCTAATAAAATTATACCAAACATTTATTCATGGCTCAATAGTTTTACTATATTTTTTCTATTACCGTGGATTTTTATTTGAAATTCCGTTTTAATAAAATAACGGAATTAAGTCTGAT
>OBAG01001630.1_pt1 | contig 13199 bp, 8 predicted proteins | sample 1517701 | NCBI WGS metagenome assembly OBAG01 (sample SAMN04571702, study PRJEB22368) | human gut metagenome | biome: human gut; material: stool | host: Homo sapiens | place: Luxembourg | collected 2012-09-07 | reverse complement strand
GAGTCAATATCATGGACTTCTGCAAGCAGTTCAATGCGCGTACCCAGGACAAGGCGGGGAAGGTCCTGCCGGTTATCATCACCGTGTACAGCGACAAGTCGTTCGACTTCGTCGTTAAACAGCCGCCCGTAGCCGTCCAGATTAAGGAAGCAGCCAAGATTAGCACTGCGTCAGCCGAGCCGAACCGAAACAAGGTCGGTCAGATTACGTGGGAGCAGGTCGAGGCTATCGCCAAGGATAAGATGAGCGATATGAACTGCTTCACGGTCGAGTCTGCAATGCGCATGGTTGCCGGAACGGCCCGCAGCATGGGTGTCAGCGTTGTCGGCGAATTTCCTAAAAAGTAATTGAATAGACGAAGATGAGTAAGCTGACCAAGAATCAGAAAGCAATGCTTGCGAAGGTGGAGCCGAACAAGGTTTACAAACTGAGTGAGGCCGCCGAACTTCTGAAGGAGATTACCTTTACGAAATTCGACGCGTCCGTGGACATGGACGTACGCCTGGGCGTAGACCCCCGCAAGGCAAACCAGATGGTCAGGGGTGTCGTTACCCTGCCGCATGGTACAGGTAAAACAGTAAGGGTGCTCGTGCTTTGTACTCCCGACAAGGAGAACGAAGCGAAAGAGGCCGGCGCCGATTACGTGGGACTCGACGAATACATCGAGAAAATCAAAGGAGGTTGGACCGATGTGGACGTCATCATCACTACTCCCAACGTAATGGCGAAAGTAGGTGCGCTGGGCCGTATTCTCGGTCCGCGCGGACTCATGCCGAACCCCAAGACCGGTACGGTCACCATGGAGGTGGGCAAAGCGGTCAAAGAGGTCAAGGCCGGTAAAATCGACTTCAAGGTCGACAAGTACGGCATCATCCACTCTTCGATAGGCAAGGCTTCGTTCACTGCCGAACAGATAGCCGACAACGCGAAGGAGTTCCTCGGAACAATCATCAAGTTGAAACCGTCCGCCGCTAAGGGTTCCTACATCCTCAGCATCTATCTCTCCTCGACAATGAGCTGCGGCTTACAGATAGATCCCAAATCTATTGACACGAAATAAAAATTCCGAAGACAATGAACAGGGAAGAAAAAAGACAGGTAATAGAGTCTCTGGCCGCCAAGCTCAACGAATACCCTCATTTCTACATAACGGACATAGCCGAACTCAACGCCGAGCAGACTGCGGCACTCCGCCGTCAGTGCTTCGAAAAGGAGGTAAATCTCATGGTCGTGAAGAATACCCTTTTCGAGAAAGCACTGGAGGCAACCGACAAGGCCGACGAGCAGCTCATCGGAGTGCTCAGCGGCGCGACTTCGATTATGTTCTCCTCCGTAAACAAAGCTCCGGCACAGGTCATCAAGGAGTTCCGTAAGAAGAACCCGCAGGGGAAACCGGTGCTCAAGGCTGCATACGTAGAGGATTGTATTTATGTCGGCGACCAGAACCTCGACATGCTCGTAGCCATCAAGAGCCGCGAAGAGCTTATCGGGGATATCATCGGTCTGCTCCAGTCTCCGGCCAAGAACGTTATTTCCGCCCTTGCCGGCGCTGCGGGACAGAAGGTCGCAGGTATCGTAAAAGCTCTCGAAGAGAGGAACAATTAGCGGAAGTCCTACCGGCATCCGTACAGAAAGAAACGGCTGCGACAGCCGCTTGAAGGTCGCCGGGAGGCAATAAGACATTAACAAAAACATTAAACAAACAATAATCAATACAACAATGGCAGACATCAAGAAATTAGCTGAAGAGTTGGTAAACCTGACAGTTAAGGAAGTAACCGAATTGGCCGCTATCCTCAAGGACGAGTACGGCATCGAACCTGCAGCCGCAGCAGTTGCAGTTGCAGCAGCTCCCGCAGCAGGTGCAGCCGAAGGAGGTGCAGCCGAGAAATCCACTTACGACGTTGTCCTCACCAGCGCAGGTCAGGCCAAAGTAGGCGTTATCAAGGTCGTTAAGGAAATCACCGGTCTCGGTCTCAAGGAAGCCAAGGACCTCGTTGACGGCGCTCCCAAAGCTATCAAGGAAGGTGTTTCCAAAGAGGAAGCTGAGTCTATCAAATCTCAACTCGAAGAAGCAGGAGCTGAAGTTGAACTTAAATAGTTTATACTTCTAACTCGGAACATATTCAGGTATAGAGTCTGGCGACAGGCTCTATACCTTTTGCCGTTTATTTTGTCACAAGGCACGGCAGCAGATGCCGCAGGGCGAAGCAGAGGTGCCGGGAAGCGATGGCGGAGACGTCACAGCGGCGGGAACGACATCCGCCAAAACGAACGGCAAAGAGTTATCCGGAACGACCGCCGCGGGCGGAGGCCGGAGAGACACCGAAACGGGTAAACACCTTTCGGATACTCCGGAACGGGAACTGCGGCGATATGCGACGGAAAGCGGAGAGGGCTGTACACCGCCCGCATCCGCACGAAGACAGGATGCGGCTACGGCCGCTTTCTGTGTCGAGAAACGAAAAGGGTGATTAACCGGCGAAGACAAACGGTCCCCCGCACAAGGAAGCACGGCCTGAACGGCTACCGGCCTGCCCACCGGGGTTCCCCCTACCCTCAACCGACCGGCGACTACTACCTGACAAGCGATAGACGCCAACTTATCTTGGATTAGAATGTGCTACCCGCAACGGCGCCACGAATGCCGCGGGTTCAACTCAAAAACATATTTGTTACATGTCCTTAAAAGCAAATAACCCGAGAATAAGCTTCTCTTCAGTGAAAAAAAGGATGCACTATCCCGATTTTCTGGAGATTCAGCTCAAATCATTCCACGACTTTTTCCAGCTCGACACCACCGCAGAGAACCGCAAGAACGAGGGGCTCTACAAAGTGTTCATGGAAAATTTCCCGATAACCGATACAAGGAACAACTTCGTTCTGGAATTCATCGATTACTATATCGACCCGCCCCGCTATTCCATAGAGGAGTGCCTCGAACGCGGCCTGACCTACAGCGTCCCGCTCAAGGCGAAACTGAAACTCTACTGTACGGACTCGGAACACGAGGACTTCGACACGGTGGTACAGGATGTCTATTTCGGTACCATCCCCTACATGACGCCGCGCGGCACATTCGTCATCAACGGTGCCGAGAGGGTCATCGTATCGCAGCTCCACCGTTCGCCGGGCGTATTCTTCGGGCAGAGCGTACACACCAACGGCACCAAACTCTACTCCGCACGTATCATTCCGTTCAAGGGGTCGTGGATAGAGTTCGCCACGGACATCAACAACGTGATGTACGCCTACATCGACCGCAAGAAGAAGCTCCCCGTCACGACGCTGCTGCGTGCCATCGGCTACGAGAACGACCAGCAGATACTGGAGATATTCGACCTGGCGGACGAGGTGAAAGTAAACCGTGCGAACCTTAAAAAGGCCGTAGGCCGCAAGCTGGCCGCAAGGGTACTGAGCACCTGGGTGGAAGACTTCGTTGACGAGGACACCGGCGAAGTGGTATCCATCGAGCGTAACGACGTCATCATCGACCGCGAAACGGTGCTCGAAGCCGACGACATAGACCGAATCATCGACAGCGGCGCCAAAAGCATCCTCCTGCACAAGGAGAATGCGACGGGCAACGACTATTCCATCATATACAACACGTTACAGAAAGACCCCTGCAACTCCGAAAAGGAAGCGGTGGTTTACATATACAGACAGCTGCGCAATTCCGAACCACCCGACGAGGCGACGGCAAGGGATGTCATCGACAAGCTCTTCTTCTCCGACAAACGCTACGACCTGGGCGAAGTGGGCCGTTTCCGGATAAACAAGAAGCTCGAACTCGACATCGACCCGCAAATCAGGGTGCTGACGAAAGAGGACATGATAGCCATTATCAAATACCTCATCTCGCTCATCAACTCCAAGACCGACGTGGACGACATCGACCACCTGAGCAACCGCCGCGTAAGGACCGTCGGAGAGCAGCTCTCCAACCAGTTCTCGGTGGGCTTCGTCAGGATGGCGCGTACCATCCGCGAACGGATGAACGTGCGCGACAACGAAGTCTTCACCCCGATAGACCTCATCAACGCCAAGACGCTCTCGAGCGTCATCAACTCGTTCTTCGGCACGAACCAGCTCTCGCAGTTCATGGACCAGATAAACCCGCTGGCCGAAATGACGCACAAGCGCCGTCTGTCGGCCCTCGGTCCGGGCGGTCTGTCGCGCGACAGGGCAGGTTTCGAAGTACGAGACGTACACTACACGCATTACGGACGCCTCTGCCCCATCGAGACGCCGGAAGGCCCGAATATCGGTCTTATCTCCTCGCTTTGCGTCTATGCGAAGATAAGCGACATGGGATTCATCGAGACGCCTTACCGCCGCGTGGAAAACGGCAAAGTGGACATGAAGGACGAGGACATCGTCTACATGAGCGCCGAAGAGGAGGAGAACCTCATCATCGCGCAGGCCACGGCCGGTATCGACGAGGAGGGTAACTTCCTCGAACCGGACCGCATCAAGGCACGCGTGGAGGCCGATTATCCGACGGTGAACGCCCAGCAGGTGAATCTGGTGGACGTGGCACCGAATCAGATAGCCTCCATTGCGGCGAGCCTCATCCCGTTCCTCGAACACGACGATGCCAACCGTGCTCTCATGGGCTCGAACATGATGCGCCAGGCCGTGCCCCTCATCAACCCCGAAGCCCCCATCGTGGGCACAGGTCTCGAATCGGAGATGATGGGCGACAGCCGCATCCATATCGTCGCCGAGAAGGACGGCGAGGTGGTATTTGCCGACGCCCAGCAGATACAGGTACGCTACGAACGCACGGAGGACGAAAAGCTCGTCAGCTTCGACCCGGAAGTGACCACCTATATCCTGCCGCGCTACCGCAAGACCAACCAGAACATGTCCATCACGCTGCGCCCCACCGTCATGCAGGGCGAAAAGGTAACGAAAGGCCAGATACTCACCGAAGGGTATTCGACCGACAACGGCGAACTCGCCCTGGGCCGCAACCTCAAGGTGGCGTTCATGCCCTGGAAGGGATACAACTTCGAGGATGCCATCGTGATATCGGAACGCCTCGTACGGGAAGACCTCTTCACTTCGGTGCACGTGGACGAGTACATCATGGAGGTGCGCGAGACCAAGCGCGGTATGGAGGAGCTGACCTCCGACATCCCGAACGTCAGCGAGGATGCGACCAAAGACCTCGACGAGAACGGTATCATCCGCATCGGTGCGAACGTCAAGCCGGGCGATATCCTCATCGGCAAGATAACCCCGAAGGGAGAGAGCGACCCGAGTCCGGAGGAGAAGCTGCTGCGCGCTATTTTCGGCGACAAAGCCGGCGACGTGAAGGATGCCTCGCTCAAGGCACAGCCTTCGCTCTACGGTGTGGTCATCGACAAGAAGCTCTTCAGCCGCGTGAACAAGGACAACAAGAAGGGCAAACAGGCCGAAAAGGTGCAGCTCGACAAAATCGACGCACAGTTCGCCAAGGAGGCCGCCGCCCTGAAAGCCGTCCTGGTGGATAAGCTGTGGACGATACTGAAGGACAAGACCACGCAGGGTATCAAGGACTACCTCGGCGCGGAGCTCTACGGCAAGGGCGCGAAGTTCAGCCGCAAGATGCTCGAAGAGATAGACTACCTGAACCTCAATACGGACAAGTGGGTGGGCGACGAACGCATAGACCGCCTCGTCGGACAGACCATCAACAACTACATCATCAAGTACAAGGAGCTCGATGCCCGCGTGAAACGCGAGAAGTACAACCTCACCAACGGCGACGAGCTGCCGGCAGGCATCATCCAGCTCGCCAAGGTTTACATCGCCAAGAAACGCAAGCTGAAAGTAGGCGACAAGATGGCGGGCCGCCACGGTAACAAGGGTATCGTGGCGAAAGTGGTGCGCGACGAGGACATGCCTTTCCTCGACGACGGTTCGATAGTGGATATCGTACTGAACCCGCTGGGCGTGCCCTCCCGAATGAACCTCGGCCAGATTTACGAAACCGTACTCGGATGGGCGGGCAAGGAACTCGGGCTCAAGTTCGCCACCCCCATCTTCGACGGCGCCACGCTCGACGAGATAAACGAGTACACGGCCAAGGCGGGCATTCCGCGCAGCGGCCGCACCTATCTGCGCGACGGAGGAACCGGCGAACAGTTCGACCAGCCGGCTACCGTAGGCGTGATATACATGCTGAAGCTCGGCCACATGATAGACGACAAGATGCACGCGCGTTCCATCGGTCCCTATTCGCTCATCACCCAGCAGCCGCTCGGCGGTAAGGCGCAGTTCGGCGGCCAGCGATTCGGAGAGATGGAGGTCTGGGCGCTCGAAGCGTTCGGTGCAGCCAACATCCTGCAGGAGATACTGACCATCAAGAGCGACGACGTCATGGGGCGTGCGAAGGCCTACGAAGCCATCGTCAAGGGAGACAACCTCCCGCCGGCCGGTATCCCGGAATCGCTCAACGTGCTCCTGCACGAGCTGAGGGGCCTGGCGCTAAGCGTCAAGCTGGAGTAAGACGATGCCCCGTCCGCCGTCCCTCTCGGCAGGGACGGCGCCGGCGGCAGCTTCCGGCGACAGGCCGGAGAGTCCGGGAGGCCGGAAACGGTTTTCCGCATGTCGGATAATTTAGAAAGTAAAAGATATGCCAATCAAGAAAGAGAACAAAACTTCGAATTTCAGCAAGATATCGATAGGGCTGGCATCGCCCGAGGAGATACTCGAAAACTCGAGCGGCGAAGTTCTGAAGCCCGAAACCATCAACTACCGCACCTACAAACCGGAGCGGGACGGGCTTTTCTGCGAAAGGATATTCGGTCCGGTCAAGGACTTCGAATGCCATTGCGGAAAATACAAACGCATCCGCTACAAGGGTATCGTTTGCGACCGGTGCGGTGTGGAGGTGACCGAGAAGAAGGTGCGCAGGGAGCGTATGGGGCACATATCGCTCGTCGTCCCGGTAGTGCACATCTGGTATTTCCGTTCGCTTCCATCGAAGATAGGCTACCTGCTCGGCATCCCCACCAAGATGCTCGATGCGGTCATCTATTACGAGCGGTACATCGTGGTACAGCCCGGCGCGGCCGCCGAGTTAGGCGTTTCGGAGAAGGACCTGCTGGCGGAGAAGGAGTACCTCGACATCCTCGCCCAGCTTCCGAAAGGCAACGCCCAGCTCGACGACGACGACCCGAACAAGTTCATCGCCCTCATGGGTGCGGAAGCCATCGACCTGATGCTCCGCAGACTCGACCTCGATACGCTCTCCTATTCGCTACGCCACAAGGCCAGCACGGAGACCTCGCAGCAGCGCAAGGCCGAAGCCCTCAAGAGGCTCCACATCATCGAGGCGTTCCGCGAGTCGCGCGAAATCAACAAACCCGAATGGATGGTGCTGAAGGTCATTCCGGTCATTCCGCCGGAACTGAGGCCCCTCGTCCCGCTGGACGGCGGACGTTTCGCCACCTCCGACTTGAACGACCGCCGCGTCATCATCCGCAACAACCGCCTCAAGAGGCTCATCGAAATCAAGGCACCGGAAGTCATCCTCCGCAACGAGAAGCGCATGCTTCAGGAGGCGGTGGACAGCCTGTTCGATAACTCGCGCAAGAACAACGCGGTAAAAACGGAGAGCAACCGACCGCTGAAATCGCTCAGCGACAGTCTCAAGGGGAAACAGGGACGTTTCCGCCAGAACCTCCTCGGTAAGCGCGTAGACTACTCGGCCCGTTCGGTCATCGTCGTGGGCCCGGAGCTCAAGATGCACGAGATGGGTATTCCGAAGGATATGGCGGCAGAACTCTACAAGCCGTTCATCATCCGCAAGCTCATCGAACGCGGCATTGTCAAGACCGTCAAATCGGCAAAGAAAATCATCGACAGGAAAGACCCCGTCATCTGGGACATCCTCGAAAATGTGATAAAAGGGCACCCGGTACTGATGAACCGTGCCCCTACCCTGCACCGCCTCGGTATCCAGGCCTTCCAGCCGAAGCTCATCGAAGGCAAGGCCCTGCAGCTCCATCCGCTGGCATGTACGGCATTCAACGCCGACTTCGACGGCGACCAGATGGCCGTACACCTGCCGCTGGGCAATGCCGCCATTCTGGAGGCGCAAATTCTCATGCTCGGTTCGCACAACATCCTGAACCCGGCCAACGGAGCGCCTATCACCGTTCCCTCGCAGGACATGGTGCTCGGCCTCTACTACATCACCAAATCGCGCCCCGGCGCCAAAGGCGAAGGGCTGGTATTCTACGGCCCGGAGGAGGCGATTATCGCCTACAACGAAGGCCGTGCCGACCTGCACGCCAAGGTAAGCGTAATGGTCGATACGGTGGATGAGGAGGGCAACCCGAAACGCGAACTCATCAAGGAGACGACTATCGGCCGTATCCTCTTCAACCAGGTGGTTCCGAAGGAGGTAGGATATATCAACACCCTCCTGAAGAAGAAGAACCTGCGCGACATCATCGGCGTCATCATGAAGAAAGCGGGCGCCGACAAGGCCGCCGTGTTCCTCGACGACATCAAGGCGCTCGGATATCAGATGGCCTTCAAGGGCGGCCTTTCGTTCAACCTCGACGCGGTACTGATACCGAAAGAAAAGGAACAGCTCGTTCGGGAAGGTTACGAAAAGGTGGACGAGGTGTACGAAAGCTACAACATGGGCTTCATCACCAACAACGAGCGTTACAATCAGGTCATAGACATCTGGACGCGCGTGAACTCGGAGCTCACCGAAACGGTGTCCCGCCAACTCGAAGCCGACATGGAGGGTTTCAACCCAGTATTCATGATGCTCGACTCCGGCGCCCGCGGTTCGCGCGAACAGATACGTCAGCTCTCCGGTATGCGCGGTCTGATGGCCAAGCCGCAGAAATCCGGTGCGGAAGGCGGTCAGGTCATTGAGAACCCGATTCTTTCGAACTTCAAGGAAGGTCTTTCGGTGCTGGAATACTTCATATCGACGCACGGTGCGCGTAAAGGTTTGGCCGATACCGCACTGAAGACGGCCGATGCAGGTTACCTCACCCGTCGTCTGGTGGACGTGGCCAACGACGTCATCGTGAACGAAGAGGACTGCGGCACGCTCCGCGGACTCACGGCCACGGCGACCAAACGGAACGAAGCCGTCGTGCAGACACTTTACGAGAAGATACTGGGGCGTGTGGCACTTACCGATGTCATCCATCCGCTCACGGGCGACATCATCGTACGTGCCGGCGAGGAGATTACGGAGGAAGCCGCCGAAATCATCGAGAAATCGCCCATCGAACAGGTGGAGATACGTTCGGCACTCACCTGCGAATCGCGCCACGGCGTATGTGCGAAGTGCTACGGTCGCAACCTCTCCACGGGCCGCATGGTTCAGAAGGGTGAAGCGGTCGGCGTAATCGCCGCACAGAGTATCGGCGAGCCGGGTACGCAGCTGACGCTTCGTACATTCCACGTCGGCGGTGTGGCCAGCGGTTCGGCGGTGGACAACCAGGTCGTCGCACGCTACGGCGGCCGTCTGGAAATCGACGACCTGAAGGTCATCAAGCACAAGGACAAGGACGGCGAAACGGTCAACATCGTGGTGAGCCGTCTCTCCGAAATGCGTATCGTGGACAACCACACGGATATCGTGCTCTACACGCACAACCTGCCTTACGGTTCGCACCTCTTCAAGTTCGACGGGGACGAAATCCAGAACGGCGACGTAATCTGCGAATGGGACCCGTTCAACGCGGTCATCATATCGGAACACGACGGTAAGATAGCATTCGACAACATCATCGAAGGCGTCACCTACCGCGACGAGTCCGACGAACAGACCGGTCTGCGCGAGAAGGTCATCATCGAAAGCAGGGACAAGACGAAGAACCCCGTCATCCGCATCCTCGACAACGAGGGCAACGAAGTGAAACAGTACAACCTGCCGGTAGGCGCACACATCGTGGTGAAGGAGAACGCCAAAATCAAGGCGGGCGATACCCTCATCAAGATACCGCGTGCCTTCGGCAAGGCAGGCGACATCACGGGCGGTCTGCCCCGCGTTACGGAGCTGTTCGAGGCCCGCAACCCGTCGAACCCGGCCATCGTGTCGGAAATCGACGGCGAGGTCTCATGGCGGGCAAGCACGTGGTCACAGCCAACAAGCAGCTACGGTATCTCGTGCCGCTGTCGCGCCAGATACTTGTCCAGGAGAACGACTACGTGAAAGCAGGCATGCCGCTCTCCGACGGAGCCATCACCCCGAGCGACATCCTCGCCATTCAGGGCCCGACCAAGGTACAGGAGTACATCGTCAACGAAGTACAGGAAGTGTACCGCGGACAGGGCGTGAAGATAAACGATAAGCATTTCGAGATTATCGTGCGCCAGATGATGAACAAGGTGCAGATTCAGGACCCGGGCGACACGCGGTTCCTCGAAGAGCAAATCGTGGACAAGTGGGAATTCATGGAGGAGAACGACTCCCTCTACGACAAGGTGGTCGTAACCGACGCCGGAGATTCGCAGAACGTACAGCCGGGCATGATAATTTCGATGCGCAAGCTGCGCGACGAGAACTCCATCCTCAAACGCAAGGACCAAAAACTGGTCGAGGTACGGGACATCGTACCGGCCACATCGAGCCAGATACTCCAGGGTATCACTCGGGCGGCCCTTCAGACGAGCAGTTTCATGTCGGCGGCATCTTTCCAGGAGACGACCAAAGTGCTCAACGAAGCGGCCATCCACGGCAAGGTGGACCCGCTGGAAAACCTCAAGGAGAACGTCATCTGCGGTCACCTGATACCTGCCGGTACGGGCGTCCGCGACTGGGACCACATCCTCGTGGGTTCGCAGAAGGAGTACGAAGCGATGGCGGAAAACGCAGAAGCGAAATAACCGTTGCAAAGAGAGGGAAAAAGGGGAGGAACATGGTTCCTCCCCTTTTTCTTTTCCAGAGATTATGCCGCGGTAAGACACTGCCGCCTACACGGGGAAAATACAAAAAGGATAAGCGACAGCCCAGGAAGATTTGACGAAAAAATGCGACAGCCAGGTACTTTGAAATTCGGCATGAACTTCGGAGACGGAAGGTTGAATCGATTCGAATTGCGTTTGCAGTTTGCAGGAAGGACGGAACGGATTACACTTTTCCCTTTTTCTGTATCTGTATAAACCGCTCTCCGATGCGGCAGGAACGTACGGCACAGGAAATTTCCACCGGGACACCTCCGTTGCAGCTATTGAAACACCCTCCAATACAAACAAGAAAGCGGGAAAGAAATCACTCCCCTCCCCGCTTTCACACATTGCAGGCCGACTTGCACACAGCCTACCGATGCTCCTGCCTCTCCCAAAAGGAGAGGGGCAGGATACCGTCTACTTTCTGTAAATCTTGGCGTATCCGTAAACCGCCTCGTCGCCGAGCTCCTCCTCGATACGGAGCAACTGATTGTACTTGGCCATACGGTCGGAACGCGACATCGAACCGGTCTTAATCTGGCCGGAGTTCGTAGCCACCGCAATGTCGGCGATGGTTGCATCCTCCGTCTCTCCGGAACGGTGCGAAGTCACGCTGGTATAGCCGGCACGATGGGCCATCTCGATGGCGTCCATCGTCTCGGTCAGCGTACCTATCTGATTCACCTTGATAAGGATGGAATTGGCACACCCCATCTCGATTCCTTTTTTGAGGAACTCCACGTTCGTCACGAAGAGGTCGTCGCCCACGAGCTGGCAGCGTCCGCCGAGTTTCGCCGTAAGAAGCTGCCACCCTTCCCAGTCGTTCTCGCTCATACCGTCCTCTATCGAATCTATCGGATATTTCGCAACGAGCTCTTCAAGATAAGCCACCTGCTCGGCCGAGGTACGCTTGGCACCCTTGGCACCTTCAAACTTGGTGTAATCGTAGATGCCGTCCGCATAGAACTCGCTCGACGCACAGTCCATGGCAATGGCCACATCGCCGCCATCCTCCTTGCGTCCCGGCTTGTAACCTGCCCTTTTGATAGCCTCTATGATGGATTCGATTGCATCTTCGGTACCGTTCAGTGCCGGGGCGAAACCGCCCTCGTCACCCACTGCGGTGCTCAGACCGCGTTCATGCAGCACTTTCTTGAGATTGTGGAATACTTCCGACCCCATCCTGAGTCCCTCTCGGAAAGAGGGTGCACCTACCGGACGTATCATGAACTCCTGGAACGCAATGGGCGCATCGGAGTGGGAGCCGCCGTTGATGATGTTCATCATGGGAACCGGCAGCGTCTTGGCATTCACCCCGCCGATATAACGGTAGAGCGGCATGCCGAGCAGGTCTGCCGCCGCACGCGCACAAGCAAGCGAAACACCGAGTATCGCATTGGCCCCGAGATTGCTTTTGGTAGGAGTCCCGTCGAGTTGAAGCATCGTCTTATCGATACCTACCTGGTCGGTAACCTCCATTCCGATAATTTCCGGAGCAATCACATCGTTTACATTGGCCACGGCTTTCAGCACGCCCTTACCCAGGTAACGCCCCTTGTCTCCGTCGCGCAGCTCCAGCGCCTCATGTTCACCCGTGGAGGCACCGCTCGGAACCGCAGCACGGCCGAAAGCACCGCTGGCCGTCGTCACCTCGACCTCTACCGTGGGATTTCCTCGGGAGTCGATTATCTCCCTTGCATGTACACTTACAATCTCTGACATCTCTTTCATATTTAAAATGTTATACAACCTTAAACTGCCTGTTACCCGACGGGGAGGCGACAACAACCGTACCGCATCTCCGAACACGCAAAATTACGACATTGCCCGATATTAAACAACAAAATTAAATTTTTTTAAAATAACTTGTCCGCCTGACAACCAAACGGTAAGCACAGAGAGCAGCCACTTCGGAGACCCTCAGGCCGGAACATGTCCGACCATCCCGACCGGATAAGGCCGTTCCGCCTACTCCGAGAGGGACAAGATATGTCCCGATACAATCCGACGCCCGAAGAGCGACACCCGAAAGAAAGCTCCAACGGCCTGCCTTGCCGAAAAAAGCACAAACCGGACAACGCATCAAATCAACGCCAACTATCCGGGAAGCAATACCCGCCCCCGAAAAAGAGCTTTAACACTTACCTTTCTCGTAAAACCGCAAGGCGAACCGTATCCTACAGACAGCGGCTCCGTCCCACTCCGGTTTCAGGGTAGAGTAAAACCTTGCGCCTCGAATCATACATTGGAGACGAAGCAAAGACCGCCCCCGCAGAGAC
>OBAG01001620.1_pt1 | contig 13259 bp, 9 predicted proteins | sample 1517701 | NCBI WGS metagenome assembly OBAG01 (sample SAMN04571702, study PRJEB22368) | human gut metagenome | biome: human gut; material: stool | host: Homo sapiens | place: Luxembourg | collected 2012-09-07 | reverse complement strand
AACAAAATTTTTATACCCGTTCTTTGTTAGTGTGTATTTGATGAGAATACATAAAGTTGATCTTGCTGAAAAAGTATATAGATATAAAGTAATCATCTGTATTGCATTTATTGTTCTGCTTGGCTTATATCAGTTTGATACGTACATTTATGTAAGTGGATTTGATATATATGGTAATTTATCATGGGTGCAGTATATTGGATATGATTTACAGCGATACGGGATCGGTTGTGCGGGATCGGCAATAATGCTGCTTGTTGTTTGGAAATTTTACAGACAAAATCTTATTCATAAAATAATTTCTGCAATCGGAAGAGAATCGATTGGAATATATATTTTGTCCAGCAAGATAATAAGCGGAGTCTGCTACTCGGTTTTTAAGGCTGAGAGAGTAAATTATATATTAGATATTATATTGACCGTTGGCATACTTGTGATATGTCATGCAGCAATATACATTATTAAGAAAGTGCCGTTGGCAAATAAGATGCTGCTAGGAGGAATTTAATACATATGGGATTTGAAATAGAGAAACTCGATTTGGAGGGAATGCTGCTGATTCACGCGCATGTGGCGAATGATAATCGGGGATTTTACCGGAAGAATTTTGAAAGAAATATTTTTGCTGAAAATGGGTTGGACTTTTCTGTGACGGAGTGGAGTGATATTTACTCACATAAGGGAGCAATCAGAGGTCTTCATTTTCAAACAGGAGAGTCACAGGCAAAGCTGCTTCATGTGATAAAGGGCGCCATTTATGATGTGGCTGTTGATCTCCGGAGGGATTCAAGTACGTTTGGCAAGTGGCATGACGAGACATTGCGTGAGAATGATCATAAAGGATTGTACATACCGGAAGGATTTGCACATGGCTTTTTGGCATTAGAAGATAACACAATATTTTCGTATCAGTGTTCTGGAAGATATCTCCCAGAACAGTGTGGAGGAATCTATTATAAAGATACGCAGCTGAATATTCAGTGGCCAATGGAGGGGATTGACAGGGAAATATTGTCGGAAAAAGATCAGCATGCAATGTCTTTTGAAGAATACTGCAAAAGATATCTTTGATACGAGGGAGGATGGATGTGAAAGGTGCAATCGTTACAGGTGCAAATGGTTTTATGGGACATCATCTGGTGCAGACACTGATTGATAATGACTATAAGGTATATGCGGTCATAAGAAGTGAAGAGTCGGAGGTGTCTTGTATCGATCAACTGCCAAATGTCAAATTGGTCTATTGTGATATGAAAAACTGGGACAGTCTTCCGGAGAAAATAGATGGTGCACAGATAGAATATGTATATCATCTGGCGTGGGCAGGATCTTCTGGAGATTTGCGGAAGAACTATGAACTTCAGATGGAAAATGTGCTGTCTACGTGTAAACTGATTGAGGCAATGAAGCGGATGCAGATAAAAAGGCTGTTAGTTGCAGGAAGTGTTACGCAGTTAATGTACCGGGATTATTTGACAGAGGATCAGATCTTTCCTGAAATGGTAACCTGCTATGCAATAGGGAAGATCAGTGCAGAATATTTGTGCAAGTGCCTGTGTACGGAATATGGGATTGACTTATGTTGGACGTATATTTCTAATTTTTATGGTGCAGATGATACTACAAATAATTTTATTAATTTTTTGATCAGAAGCTATACGCGAGGGGAAGTTCCCAGTCTTACAAGTGCGGAGCAGTTTGCTGATTTTGCCTATGTGACAGACATTGCAAGGGCATTGATGTATGCCTGCGAAAAAGGAAAGAAGAATACAGCTTATTATGTGGGATATGGACATCCGAGACCGTTAAAAGAGTTTATAATAGAATTAAGGAACATTGTGAACGAGAAAATAGAGAGTGGAATCGGCTTAAAAGATTTTAACGGGCATAATGTTGATTTTACTAAGATTGATGTTGAAAAGTTGACGCGTGATACGGGGTATCGCGCAGAAATCTGCTTTGAAGACGGAATCAGGCTGTGTTGTGATGCATATTTACAGGGAGGAAAGTAGAAAAGCTATGAAACTGGTGTCTGTAATTATTCCGACATATAACCGTGGGAAAATGTTAAGTGAGTGTGTAGATTCTATATTAAAAAGCACTTATACAAATCTGGAAGTTCTGATTGTAGATAATAACTCTACGGATAATACGGTTGAACTTATGCAGGAGAAGTTTGGAAGTGACAAACGTGTGCATATGATAGGTTTGAAAGAAAATCTGATGGCTGCCGGAGGCAGAAATGAAGGGATTATGCATGCTAAGGGAGAATACTTTTTATTTGTAGATAATGATAATATTGTATATCCGGATATGATCAGGCATCTTGTGGCAGAGATGGAAAAAGATTCCAGAATAGGATTGGTTGGACCACTGTCAATTAATAAATATTATGGAGACACTATTTGGCTTGCAAGCGGAGATTATCATTTTTTTTCTTCCAGACCGAAGTGTATGTATGCAGGGAAAAAGGTTGAGGAAGTGGAACTAAAAAAGAGATATGCTACATGTTATTCTCCGAATATCATGATGGTTAGCAAGGATGCAATTGAAGCAGTCGGTGGTTTTGATACATCTTATTATGCGATGTACGAAGAGGCAGATTTTGGTTATCGCATTTTAAAAGCAGGATTTACGGCGTACATAGTGACAGATGCAAGAACGCATCATATGAGTTATATAAGCAAGGGAGAAGACGCAAAACTGCGGACGTTGGGACTCGGTTTCCCAGAAAGAGCATATCATTATGCCAAGAATCGTACGGTATTTATGAAAAAATATGCAAAATGGTACCATATGATAAGTTATTATCTTATTTTTATACATGTATTTACTATATATTATATAGCAGAAGCATTGCTGCACGGAAGAAAAGATATTGCAAAAGCATGGTGGAAGGGAACCAGGGATGGTTTGAAAATAGATGTTACAAAAAATATAAAAATAAAAGTTTAGTAATATAGAAGATTACTGAGGATATGGAGACAGGAATGCAGAACAGTCGAAAAAAATATATAATTGTGGATACGATAATTGTTATTTTGGCAACAGTTTTTACGGGTGTATATTATTATTATATTGAAAAAGGATTTCCTCCATACTTCGATGAACTGGCTAATTTTGCAAAGTATAACCAGATGATTGCAGACGGAAAACTAACAAATTTAAATAATTTGTTATGGGCATTTACAAGTATTTTATCATATGCAATCAAGGGTTATTCATATGATGCTGTAAGACTTAATAATGCAATTATGTATGCAATAGAGATCTTGCTATCATTAGTTTTAATAATATTGTTAAAAAAGGAAAAAGATAGTATATGGAGTAGATGGTCGTTTATGCCTTTTTTCCTCTATATGATGACATTATTGCATGATGGAAAATCAAAGTATTTTGGTATGTCGTCGGAGGATTTTTATTTATATCCGTTTGACAATCATGTATTGGCAATCATTTTTTCTTTATTAGTATTTATATTTATTGAATTAGAAAAAAGAAGCACAGGCAGAAAAAAGAAAGTTCTGGCTCTTTTTACTGTTCTATTTTTGGGATACGGTTTGATTTCTACAGATAGTATTTTTGCCATTATATGTGTATTGCCACTGATATTAGTATATATGCGAAAGGTAATATGTAAAAAATCGGTGAAGAAACACATGCTACCTCTAATAGCAGCATTTTTGGCAATGGTATTCTTCCTCAGAATATTATCATACAATGTAACGGGCTTGTCATTTTTAAATGCTGAATCAATGTCGCAATATGGAGGAGTTGTATACGGTATATCAAATTTTGGAGGAATATACACTTTATTAAATCGAGTGTATATATTTATATGTGGTATTTTAGGAATCTATAATTGTCTATTTTTTGATAAGGCGATTTTGAATTTGAACACCTTTTCTTACGTTGTACGAATGGGCATTATTTTAGTTTTTTTGGTATATAGCATTAAATGTATAAAATGTTGGATAAAAGGGAAAGAAGATGAGACGGTAAAAATAACGTTAATATTAGGATCATATATTTTGTGTGCAGCCTTTCTTTTGGCAGATTTTGGAGAGATGATGATTAATATTAGGTATCTTCCAGCAGTTTTGCCGTTTTCGACAATCGTGTTGAGTCTGTTAGAAGAGAAAATATCTTTGAAATTGATGCAGAAAGGAATTTGTAATGCGTACAAAATTCAAATAGTGGCATTTGCATTACTTATTGCAATTTATATACAACCGGTGTACAGTAATACGGTTGAAAATGTTTATGACAGTGAATTAGACGAAATAGCAGAGACAATTAAGAGTGAGAAACTCGGAGATGGGATAGCGCCTTGGAGAGTGGCATATAACATTTCAGCAAAACTTGATTGTGAATATTATGTTGATCCGGTGGATTACAATGGACTTTTTCTTGAGAGCATAAAAAATACGGTTGAGAGGCAAAGTGATTATTATAACTACATATTAATTCCAAGTACTGTTGAAGGATACTTATACAGCAATGGGTTTGACAAGGATGAATTAGTTAAACAGTATGGCAGATGGGATAAGCAATACGAATTTGATGAATTTACGCTTTATTATTATAAAGATGGTATTAATGATTGGGATCATTGCATCATGGATTATCAAAGTACACAAATTTGTCGTAATGAAAATGTACATGCAAAAAATAAGCAGCTGCAGATTAATGAAGACGGGGTTATTTATGGACCATATGCGAATTTGGAAAGAGGAAATTACCGCGTAACTATATTAGGAGAAAATCTACTGGCAGCTGAATATCGTGCAACGGTACAAGCAGGGAAAAAAGAGTTAAACATAGAAAAAGTTTGCCAGAGAGATGATAAAATAGAATATGTGATTTCACTCGAAAATGAAGAGGATGATGTAGAGTTTATTATTGATAATGTATCTTCACAGAAAGTGTTTGTCGATACTATAAGTATAAAAAAAGAAGCATATTCTCTGAACTTTAATTTCGATAATGAAAATATATGCTATACAGAGGGAGTTGTATTGAGTGATAGTGGTGCGGTAATTAACGAAGGAATTACACAGTTTGGTCCGTATATAGCTTTGAAAGCGGGAAAATATAAAGTAGACATATATGGAAAGAAATTGAATGATGTAGCTTATAAAGCAAAAGCAGATTTTGGAGAAACAGAACTGCCGATGCAATTGGTTACGCAGAACGATAAAAAAATAGAGTACATTTTAAATCTGGAGAAGGATACCGAAAATGTAGAGATAACTTTTACTGATTCAGTAGGACATCAGGTGATTTTTGAAAGAATGAATATTGAAGAGATACAAGAATAAAACAGTACAGAAAGGATTTGCCGTTTTGGATAAATTATTTTATGATGGGAAAAGAATTTTGATCACTGGCCATACCGGTTTTAAGGGTTCATGGATGTGCAAGCTGCTCATTATGGCTGGAGCGAAGGTGACGGGTTATGCGTTAGAGTCACCTACTGATCCGAGTTTGTTTGAGTTGTGCAGAATTGCAGATGGGATGAATTCGGTTGTCGGGGATATTCGCGATCTGGAACATTTAAAAAAGGTATTTGCAGAAGTACAGCCTGAAATTGTAATTCATATGGCGGCGCAGCCTTTGGTGCGGGAATCGTATCAGAATCCGGTATATACATATGAGACGAATGTAATGGGAACGGTTAACATTTTAGAATGTGTGCGCTTAAATCCTTGTGTGAAATCATTTGTGAATGTGACGACAGATAAGGTGTACCTTAATAAAGAGTGGGAGTGGGGATATCGTGAGAACGAGGAATTAAACGGCTATGATCCGTACTCTAATTCAAAATCCTGTTCGGAATTGGTAACAAGCAGCTATTTGAAATCATTTTTTCAGGACAGTGATACTGCTATTACAACCTGCAGAGCAGGAAATGTGATCGGCGGAGGTGATTTTGCGACTGATCGTATTATTCCGGATTGCATCAGAGCTGTGGAAAAAGGAGAAGAGATTGTTGTGCGCAACCCGTTTTCGACAAGACCATACCAGCATGTGCTAGAGCCGGTGACAGCATATTTGATGATTGCAAAGGCTCAGTATGAAGATAAGAAGCTTGCAGGAAACTATAATGTCGGACCTGATGAGACAGATTGCTGGACGACAGGTAATTTGGTAGAACTTTTCTGCAAAGAGTGGGAGAAACAGACTGGTACACAGGTTACATGGGTGAACAAGTATGATGGTGGTCCTCATGAGGCAAATTTTCTGAAACTCGATTGTTCCAGGATTAAGAGAACCTTTGGCTGGAAACCGGTATGGAACGTAGAGAAGACTATGGAAAAGATTGTGGAGTGGTCAGACTGCTACTTAAAGCGGGGGGATATTGTGGAATGCATGGAACGGCAGATTGAGGAATTCTGCAGATAGAAGGAATGGGCAGCCGTTCTGCCTATCTAAAAGAGAAAGTTAGTAAGGGCGGCACTTGTAATTAAGAAAACATCTTGAACGCAGGGAGAATTATACAATGAATCTTTCTGTAGAAATAAAGCAAAAAATATTACGAGGGTAGAGCAAACAACCTCTTGGAGGTACTGTTTGCATATGGCGCGGAAAGTGATACGTTGTAAGGAGGGGATGGCACTTGATATGTAATGAAGAAAGCATTATAATTTGAATGACAGTAGTTTTACATTGCAGAAGAATAGTAGCATTAAGTTAAGAGTGATATTGAAGATTTGTATGCTAAACAAATAGAAAAGGCAATCTTTCCCGAAGGAGAGGCTGCTTTTTTTATAAGAATATAAACTTCTTTTGTAGGACACATGAAGGTTAGGAGGACGATATGGATAATTGCAGGAAAAAGAAAATAACCCCCAAAAATATACTCAAAGTAGTTGTAATAATCGTTTTGGTAATTGCGTTCGAACTATGGTATAAGGTAAGGCCAGATGCTGTAATGGTAATAGTATGTGGAATAGTTATTCTTGCCTGCACGTACGGATGCGTCGATACATGGTACAATACTGTAGGAATAAAAAAGATGAAAGCATTCGGATGGGTGCTTACTATATTGGCATTTAACACTATGATAAATGCATTATATGATAATGTGGACATCTTTGATGCTTTAATTTTATTGGTGTTCATATTCATAGGAATGATTGTATATATCATAAACTATTTTAAATGTGAAGAAGTAGTGGGAAGACTTTGGGGCGGGACGATATTGATTGGCATTTTGTCTATGTTTGCATTGTCGCTAGTTGAAATCAGATTTTTTTTCTGGCTTTTTAAAATATTGGCACTGTTTATAACATGTACTTTTCTTAATACAGGAAAGAAGACAAACAGACTGGCAGGAATGATAATTATTATCGGTGCATATGTAGGGATGGTCGTAGTAAACGGATTATTAAACATTGAATTATTAGAAGGCAGAGTGGAAGACGGTTGGAGAAATTATTACACTGCAGTTTATAATATGTATTCTTTACCGGAGTTAGAGAGTATAAATGGTGGAAAGAATCAGATTGTGGAAACGTTGGCAAATTACATATTATGCAGACTTATGGATGCAGTGCTGATTGGCGGATTGGTGAATATGATTTCTGAAAAAAAGAAAGAGGATGATAAATGTAATGCCCATTAAAACGTTGAGGAGCGGTGGATATTTTGCGCATGAAAATATTATTCTACAATTGTTTCTAAAACATTGACAAAAGTAGAAGAAAAGGGTAATGTGAATATTAGCAACATATGACGAATGACGGATAATCAGCAGGAGGTTATGATGGAATTACAGAAAGCGATAAAAGCGGCAATGGATGGGGAAGCAGTTTTATTTCTGGAATAATCTAACGGCTTCTGTGTCTCAAATATTGAAGATGAAGAGTGAAAAAGGGTTATACGGTAGATTCATGAAAAGAGAACTGACGGGTATTACTGCTATTGTAGAGAAATGCAGGATGTGTTGGTCTCTAAGAGGCTTACAATTATATTATGAATTATCATAATGCTGTAGAATTTTCTGTAGGAAGATGGAAATGGGGAGAGAAGCAATTTTATAAACACATGTAAGTATTTTACGTTATGATCCAAGCAATTATATGTATTGGTGGATATACTATAAAGTTTGATTTTATAAGAGAATCAACTGCTAAATACAGAAATATGTGGAATAAATAATAAGTGAGAAGAAAGTGTGGGCATATGAAATTGGAATTTGAAGATTATTTGTCAGAAACGGATAATATATATGATTTGGTTGGTAATTGCTTTGGACTCTTGTGTGAAAATATTGATAATCATCAGGCGTTTATTGGTGAGTATATAAGTATAGGTAATAAAAGAAAAGGAAAGAATAATCCTAATTATGAAAAATTGCAAATATTTTCAAATAATATCATGAAACTTTTACAGGATTATAAACCGTCGAAGTATGAGAAGATAAGAAATAATATTTTAAGGGAAGTGGAAGAATTAGAACTAGATCCATACCAGGAACATAAGAAGAATTGTTTGACGGTAATCTATAGTATCCTTTCGGCAATAGATGCGTGTGCGATGGAATGGAATACAAAGTGGATGCATAGGGAATTAGGACCGTTGGATAGACAAGGGAAAACCTGTTACAGAGTTTATTTTAGCCCAAGAGAGACAATACATAGGGAATATATAGATGAAATAAAAAGGAATAGAATATCTGACAGTGGTTTCTTTGAAAGTTTTGAAAGTTTTAGATTTGTAGATGAAGAGGGATGGAGTCAAAAGATAGGAACTCCTCGTATAAAGTTCATTAGTATTCCAGAACATATAAAAGGGAAACTGAGAGAAGAAAAGAAATTAAAAATTGCAGTCATTCCAGCACCAGAAGAAAAAAATTTTTCTTTTGATGAGGTAAAAGGGGCAGGTATACGTGTAAAATATTATCAACCACAAAATTCTTTATTGATTAATAAAATTTGTGAGGGGGTTGAAATTGCGATACAGGAAGGGGCTCATATGATTATGCTTCCAGAATATGTTGTAGAACCAGCAATTTACGAGGCGATAAGGAGTTGCTTAGTGAAAACAAGAAGCAATCTGGAGAAAAAGGATTATCTGTTGGCACTTTTTGCTGGATCAACATGGACGGAAGATGATAATAATAAAATGAGTATTCTTGATGCGGAAGGCAATTTGCTAGGAGAATATTACAAATATTCTCCTTTTGTCAAAAAAGACAAGAGAACGCATTCTTATGAATGCTATGAGGCACTTAGCAATCCGGGGAAAAAGTGTGATTTAATCGCGATAGAAGATATAGGGGTGATTTTGCCGGCTATTTGTCGGGATGTTATTGATGGAGTGTATACAGAAAAATTGATAAAAACATTGCTACCTGTATTTATAATGATAGCAGCATGGAGTTCATCGGTAGCATCTTTTGAAGTGAGGCAGAGAGAATATGCATGTAAATATTTTACTAGTACCGTATTATGTAATGCCTGTGGAGCTGTAGATGCCAAAAAGGATAAAATTGGAAATGGGAGTATCGTAGTGAAGAAAGATACAATTGCAGACTGTAATATTCGGTCAATACAGCGATATTCATGTGAGGGTGGATGTTGTAAAGAAGGTGTGTGTCTATATATTATGGAATATACTTTTTCGGGATGCAAGGATAATGATATAACGGTTCATAAATATTTGGTTTCTGGAGAAGAGGAGAGTTGAAAATTTTTCTCCTGCATGTTAAACTATTTATAAACTATTTATAAGAGGTGAAATTATTATGGATAGATTGCTTAGAACAATACTTAAGTACCTGCGGGAAGGTATGGTTATACCAGAAGAGTGGTTATACGAGTTTACTGTTGCGACAAGAGAGATGATACAGACGATGCAGGTGGAACAATTACCATTTGAGTATAGTGAGTTAGAACGATATGTAGAATCTTACTGGAGAGCAAAAAGTTTTGTGAGTAATCAGGAAGAAATTTTATATGAGATGGGACGATTGCTTTCATTGACAAGTTTACTTTCGTTGGAAAAAGAGGAAGAGAAAAAACGGAGTTCTCTAAATGAATATGCAGAACAATATAAAGATTGGTATAAAGTGTTTGCAGAGATACATGAAAATGCAGGAATTACGCATAAACAATTAGCACGAAGGGCAGAAAAGTCAGAATCTTCTCTATCGCAGTTCATGAATAAAAATCAATGGAAAGGGATATATATATATCGCCGATTTGGTAGGGAGAAGAGTTATTATTTGACAGAATATGGTGAACAGTTGTATGAAGTTATGAAAAACATGCAACCAAGACCAAGGAGAGAGAAATATGCACGATTTCTAGGGACAAAGACGAATATAAATAGAGAAATGAACATGCTTTTACAGGATGGCTCATATAAGATGTCTAGGTCTTTTGATGGAAAAAGAGAGATATACAGAATATATTATAGGAATTCAGAAACAACTTCTGGCCGCCCGGAACAAGTAGCGGCATTTTGGATGAAATCGGAAATCTCAAATAATGAAGAGGGGGATGGATATGTGCAAAAAGCAGTCTTTAGATGAGACAAAAAAACAGATCATGCATGATTTAAAAGTATATAGGGGAGAGCAGCTTGATGTCTGCTATCAGATATATAAGGTGATAGTGTCAACATTAGGGAAGGAAGCAGAAGCCTTGCGCTTTTTTTTGGAAAATTCCGAGCTAATAGAGCCAAGCAATGAAGAAAGGGTCAAAGCTATATTTTCCAAAGAAGAATCTTTGGAGTTAGAAGAGATGTATGGGCAGATGATAAATGGAATGCTTGCAGCATTGTTGACCAAGAATTTGTCAGTGAATGAATTTTATGAAGAACTTTGGGGAGCTATTGTTGACAACCCTATATTAAAAGAGGAAAAAGTTAAAGTTTTTGCATTATACTATATTTGGATAGATATGCGCATTCCATATTTCCAGTTAGATAAAGGGATAAAGATGTCAAATGAAGAATTTGCGGATATTACCAGACAGCGTTTGGATGATATTAAGAAAATGCGATTTATCATGACGGCGCCATTAGAGCAGAAGACGGAGCGAGCATCACTTTTGTTGAATATGTTAGATACCGTTAAAGAGAAAAAGGAAAAAACAGTATTAATGGTTCATATGCTTGCAATGTCAAGTAGAAACCATTCGCACAATGAAGCGGACGAATAGACACAAAATGAGTATAATATATGGGACATGGTGATTAAATATTGTGTTCTAAGGTTAAAAACGCTATACTAAAGTGTAACTTTAGTATAGCGTTTTTATGTGTATAACCATAATCAGGAAGAACAGAGGGGAATGAATTTTGAAAAAGAAAAAATTACTACAACTGTTATCGGGAGCCCTGACAGCGGCGATCCTGATCTCGGGGAATGGTGTGGCTGTTGCCGCACAGGAACTGAACGGGACAGCGGGAGAGTATGCACCGGCAGAGCAGATCGAGGAAGCTGCAGTGCAGACGGAAGAGACGGAACAGACCGAAGAGACGACGGAACAGTCGGACGGGACAAAACAGTCAGAAGAGATAGCTGTGCAGTCGGAGGCGACAGAAGCGGTTGAGGAGACAACAGAGCAGACCGAGGAGACGCAGACAAAAACAGATGAACTGCGTCAGGAATTACTGCAGCTTCTGGAGCAAAAGACAGTCATGGCGACGGTCTATCTCACAGATCTCTATGAGGTGCGCGAGGAGCCGGATGCAGACAGCGTCGTAGAGGGAAGCCTGCCGTCCGGTAGTCAGGTGCTGCTTAAGGATGTAGCGATTGACGGCGGCAGCGTCTGGTACTATGTCATGTTTGCAGTGGACGGGCAGGAGCGGTACGGCTATATCGAAGCATCACATCTTGTCACGAGTGATACGGATTTCAGAGCCTGGGAGGAGAAGCTTGGCGCTGCGGATGAAGCGGCAGGTGAGAAGCTCAAAAAGAGCGGCAACCAGGACATCCTTGCGTTCCCAGAGTCCTACCAGGCAGCACTCACACAGCTTAAGGCGTCCCATCCGAACTGGACATTTGTACCGATGCAGACGAATCTGGAGTGGAGCAGTGTTGTGAGTGCAGAGATGCAGAACAACAGAAGCTGGGTACATCAGAGCAAAGGAGACAACTGGAAAGCAGAGGCGGCTTCACAGAGCGGATGGTATATTGCATCGCAGTCGGCAGTGGAATACTGTCTGGATCCGCGGAATTTTACCAACGATTCCTACATATTTATGTTTGAGCAGCTGACATACAATGCGCAGTACCACACGGTGGATGCGGTTTCCAATATCGTGTCCGGCTCTTTTATGCAGGGAGAAGTGCCGGGAGCGGGGACAACCTATGCGCAGGCATTTTATGACATCGGAAACAGTCTCGGAGTCAGCCCGTTTTTCCTGGCATGCAGAGTATATCAGGAGCAGGGAAGCGCGGGAACATCGCCGCTGATTTCCGGAAACTATCCTGGGTATGAGGGATATTACAACTACTACAACATCGGAGCAACCGGAACGACAACGACGGACGTCTACGTCAACGGTTTGAAAACTGCCCAGAATAAAGGCTGGGATACCAGAATGAAAGCCTTGACCGGTGGTGCACAGTATATCTCGCAAAATTATATCTTAAAAGGACAGGACACCCTTTATCTGCAGAAATTTGATGTGGACGCTTCCTATAACGGATTGTATTCCCATCAGTATCAGCAGAATATCACAGCACCGATGACGGAGGGCGGGAAGATCCGGACAGCGTACAGCCAGACCAACGCGCTGGAGAATCCGTTTGTGTTCAAAATCCCGGTATACAACAATATGCCGGCAACAGCATGCCCTTCGCCGGACGATCAGGACAATACCGCGACAGCTGCGGCGCTGCGTGCGTTTGTGGTGCGTCTGTATGAGGATGCGCTGGGCCGTACCTCCTATCAGGATTCGGAGATCGACTACTGGTATCAGGCGCTGCGCAACGGAGAGAAAACGGGCGCAGAAGTTGCACAGGGATTTTTCTTCAGCGATGAATTCAAAAATAAGAATCTCTCCAATGAGGCGTATGTAAACCTTCTGTATCAGGTAATGTTTGACAGACAGGCGGATGACAGCGGAAAGGCAGACTGGCTTGCAAAGCTCTCCAACGGAATGAGCAGGGAGTATGTATACCGCGGATTTGCAAATTCACAGGAGTTTGCAAATGTGTGCAGCCAGTACAGCGTGATCCAGGGAACGGTGACACTGGGAAGCTACCGGGATCAGAACGAGGGTGTGACGTCGTTTGTAAA
>OBAG01001619.1_pt1 | contig 13262 bp, 9 predicted proteins | sample 1517701 | NCBI WGS metagenome assembly OBAG01 (sample SAMN04571702, study PRJEB22368) | human gut metagenome | biome: human gut; material: stool | host: Homo sapiens | place: Luxembourg | collected 2012-09-07 | reverse complement strand
CCGAGCGATTCGGCTACGTGTATCGCGGAGAGGTCGTTCTCATCCACCGGATAGGTATTCAGTTCATACGCTATCCCCGCCCTGTCGAGCAGCCTGGCCGCATTGGTCTTGTTCTCTCTCTTCATCCGGGACGACCGTTTGACGCCGCAAAGTTATGAAAACGCCCCTTCACATACAAGGTACCGGGGCCGTTACTCCCGCTTCTTCCCACAGGCGAAAGCGGAAAGTCCCCGCAGCATGCGGCTCCGTGGCACATGTTTTGCACCCTTTCCGCAGACCGGAAAATTCCCGGTAACGGAATAACAACTTAAAAGAAAGGATGATTATGGCACTATTACACAAAATCGGCCAAAGCGATTCGGAAAGCGTGTACGACGCTTATGCACAGAAGCCCTCGGAAGGCACCATCGCCAAATACAAAATGCCCGACGATTCCCACGACCCGGAGGTCATTACCGACCTTATTCTGGACGAACTGCTGCTTGACGGCAATGCCAAACAGAACCTCTCCACATTCTGCCAGACCTATGCAGACCCCTATATCCGCAAGATAATGGACGCCTGCATCGACAAGAACATGATAGACAAGGACGAATATCCCCAGACGGCGGAAATCGAGCGGCGCTGCGTACAGATACTCGCCGACCTCTGGAACTCGCCCGAGAGCAAGACGACCATCGGATGTTCGACCATCGGTTCGAGCGAAGCCGCCATGCTCGGCGGCCTGGCCATGAAATGGAGATGGCGCGAAAAACGGCAGAAAGAAGGAAAACCAACCGACAAACCGAACCTCATCACGGGTCCCGTACAGGTATGCTGGGAAAAGTTCGCCCGCTACTTCGATGTGGAACTGCGCGAGATACCGATGGAACACGACCGCCTGCTCATGACCCCGGAAGAGGTGATAAAGCGTATCGACGAAAATACCATCGGTGTCGTGCCGACTTTCGGCGTGACCTTCACCCTACAGTACGAGCCGGTCAAGGAGATAAGCGACGCGCTGGACGACTACCAGAAGCGGACGGGGCTCGATATCCCCATCCATGTGGACGGTGCCAGCGGCGGTTTCATCGCCCCCTTCATCCAGCAGGATATCGTATGGGATTTCCGCCTGCCGCGCGTAAAATCCATCAACGCTTCGGGCCACAAGTTCGGTCTCTCGCCGCTGGGTGTGGGCTGGGTGGTATGGCGCGAAGAAAGCGACCTACCGAAAGACTTGATTTTCAACGTCAACTATCTCGGCGGAGAGATGCCTACCTTCGCCCTCAACTTCTCGCGGCCCGGCGGACAAATCATCGCACAGTACTACAACTTCCTGCGCAACGGCCGCAAGGGATACGAACGCATCCACAAGGCCTGTCAGGAACACGGCATGTTCATTGCCGGAGAGATTGAAAAGATGGGTATCTTCGACATCCTTTACGACGGTTCGACCGGTATTCCGGGCGCCGCATGGATGCTCAAGAAAGGAACTGACCTCGGCTTCAATATCTTCGACCTTTCGGACAGGATGCGTGTGCGCGGATGGCAGATAGCCTCCTATACGCTCCCGGTAAACTGCCAGGACATGGCCATACAGCGTGTGCTCATCCGCCACGGCTTCAGCCACGACATGGCCCAACTGCTGATAGACGACCTGCAGCGCAGTATCGAATACCTCCGCAAGAATCCCATGACGCACAGCCTCGACGAAAAGACGGCCGGCGGATACCACCATTAAAATAATCGGATATGGCCAAGACAAATACCAAGAAGCCCACGGCCGGCAGCAGTACCGGCCTGGGCAAACCGGGTAGCATGAGTACATGGCAACTCGCGCTGATGACGGCCGCGGCCGTCATCAGCCTGCGGGGACTGCCTATGATGGCACAGGAAGAACTGACCATGTTTTTCTATATTCTCTTCGCCACCGTACTGTTCCTCATCCCCGCCTCGCTGGTCAGTGCCGAGCTGGGAGGGGCATTCGCGGCCAAGGGCGGCGGCGTCTATACATGGGTCAAGGAGGCCTACAACAAAAAGGCGGGCTTTCTCGCCATCTTCCTGCAATGGATACAGAACGTGGCGTGGTACCCGATTGTACTCGGATTCGCCGCAGCGGCTATCGCCTACACGATAGGAAAGCCGGAACTCGCCGATAACGGCAAGTTCGTCGGTATCTTCTCGATAGCGGTCTACTGGCTGGCTACCCTGCTGACCTTCAAGGGAAGCTCCATCGTATCGAAAATAACCAGCCGGGGGTTCCTCATCGGCACCGTCCTGCCGGGCATCGTGATAATCGTGATGGCACTGGTATGGATAATCGGCGGCAACCCCATCGCATTCAAGGAGCTTCCCGCATCCGTGCCGGAAATCGCCTCCGTGACCGCAGGGCATCCCCACCCGCGTTTCTTCCCCCATATGACCGGCCTCAGCGACCTGGCCTTCCTCGCAGGCATCGTGCTTCTGTTCGCCGGCGTCGAGGTACATGCCGTACACGCCAACGAACTCCGCAACCCGCAGAAGCAGTACCCGAAGGCCATGTTCATCGCCGCAATCATGTCGTTCCTGATATTCACGCTCGGAGCGCTCGCCATGGCGGTGATAACTCCCTACAAGGACATCAGCCTGCAGTCGGGACTCATGGAGAGTTTCCGTTACGTATTCGACCACTACCACATCGGCTGGATGACCAACGTCGTCTCGCTGCTCGTCGCATTCGGAGCGCTCGCCGGCGTCCTCTCTTGGATAGCGGGGCCGAGCCGCGGACTGCTCTGGACGGCACGTGACGGAGAACTCCCCCAATCGCTCACGAAGACCAACAAGAACGGCGTCCAGAAAAACATCCTCCTTATACAGGGCGGTATAGTGACCCTGCTGTCGCTGTTCTACATCTTCATCAAGAACGTGAATGTCGCATGGTTCCTGCTCAGCGCACTGACCGTAGGGCTCTACCTCATCATGTACATGCTGATGTACGCCTCCGCAATCAAACTGCGCAGGACGCAGCCCGACCTTCCGCGGGCCTACAAGGTTCCGGGCGGCAACGCCGGGATGTGGCTGATAGCCGGCATCGGATTCCTCGCGGTGCTGTTCTCGTTCGTACCCACCTTCTTCCCGCCGTCGCAGCTTCCGGTCGGCAGTCCGGCCACTTACACGGCGCTCGTGGCGGGCGGAACGATACTGTTCGTAGCCATCCCGCTCATCGTCAGCAGCGTCATGGCGAAAAAAAGAACCGCTGCGAGTGCAGGGACGAAAGGCTCCGGAACGGGCAAGTAATCCCTCTCCAATTCGACAAGAAGGCACGGACTTTTCACAGCTCCGTGCCTTTTTTCTCTTACAATCAAACCGTCCGCCGCCTTCTCCGAAAGGCGGCGGACGGTCGTTTCCGGACACACCAAAACGGACGGCCGAACGCGACCGTACCGACAGACAATCGTTAAAGATAACGACAAAAATCCACAATTACAACACATCCGAAACTTGTTTGTTCAATTTATATTCCATAATTTTATTTACACAATGAACGTGTATGCTCGGAGCCGAAACACGACTGCTGCACATTCCGTAACATGCGGCAGAAAACCTGCCCATCCGGAGATTCAGAACTGTATCGGCCTATCGTTCCATTCCGGATGCAGCGGCTGTTCCGGCGGATACATATCCGCCGGACAGTATTTTAAGGCAGTACGGCAAAGCCCTGAATACGGAAACGGAACCGTTCACCATCCGTCTACCGTTACAAGGAAAGCCCGGAGAAAGACATTCATACGGAAAGGTAGGAGCGGCATGCGGGAATGACGCCAAAAAAAACTAATTTTGCATGCAACGGAATTCCTCCGGAATGCATCATGCATATATCCGGATGAAGACGACTTTCCCGGCTTTACGATAATTTTACCAAAGCGAACCGCTAACGATGGACAGATTTCTCCGCATCCTCTTCACAACCTGCATGCTACTACTGCCGGCAGCCGGAGTGTCCATGCCGGCGGATGGAATACGCGGCGGGAATGCCGAGACAGGAAAAGCATGTGCATTACAGTCCGTTACACCGTCAGACGAGCCCTCCTCCGGCGAAGAACAGAAGCGCCGGAAAGTAGGCCTCGTACTCAGCGGAGGAGGGGCCAAAGGCGTCGCGCACATCGGCGTCATCAAAGTGCTGGAAGAGGCGGGAATCCCCATCGACTACATCGCGGGGACAAGCATGGGTGCCATCATCGGCGGCCTCTATTCGATAGGCTGGTCCACGCAGGAGCTCGATTCGCTGGTCAGGAACCAGGATTGGATGGCACTGTTGAGCGACAAGATACCCCGACGCGACAAACTGCTCTCGGAGAAGGAGATAACCGACATGTACATCCTCTCCGTCCCGCTCTCGCTGGACAAGAAGTTCTCCATACCCTCCGGCGTGCTGGCCGGACAGAGCGTCCTCAACCTGCTCAACGAGATGACGCTCGGCTATCACGACGACGACCTCGATTTCGATTCGCTGCCCATCCCCTTCGCATGCGTGGCCTACGACATGGTGAAAGGCGAGGAGCAGGTCTACCGCCACGGCAACCTGCCGCTGGCCATCCGGGCGAGCATGTCCATTCCGGGGGCGTTCGCACCGGTCATACGCGACAGTATGGTGCTGGTGGACGGCGGTATATACAATAATTTTCCGGTAGACGTCGCCCGCGACATGGGAGCCGACATCATCATAGGCGTAGACCTCGCTGCAGGCCCTCACGACATGGAGGGACTCACCTCCATGATGGGACTCATCGACCAGATAACCACCTTCCTCGGCCGGGACGAATACACGAAGAACCTGCAGGACGTAGATCTTTACCTCAAACCCGACATCAAACCGTACAATTCGGGCAGTTTCAACCCCGAAGCAGTGGACAGTCTGCTGATACGCGGCGAGCGGTGCGCACGGCAGAACTGGGATAAAATCGTGGCCCTGCAGGACAGCATCTACACCGGCAACACCTACATGATACGTAAGGAGCGCATCCTCGCCAGCGACACCGATTCCGTCCGGATAGGCAACATCGAATTCGTGGGGCTGACACGCAACGAGGAGACGTTCCTCCGCCCCTCTTTCGGCATTGACGAACAGACGGTGATAACGAAGGGGCATCTCAACGACGCCATCACGAAACTCAGAGGGTCGGGAGCCTTCTCCTATGTCACCTATACGCTCGAAAGCAGACCCCCCTATACGCTCACCGTCTCCGTGGACGAGAAACAGGAGGCGATGATAAACGTAGGCTTCCGGTTCGACACGGAGGAGATGGCGAGCATCCTTCTCAACACCACCCTTACCCTGCGCGGACTGCAGGGGCCACGGCTCGGTCTGACTGTCAGACTCAACGAAAATCCCTACATCAAGCTCGATTTCCGCTCCAGCAATATCCTGATGGGCCGGCTCAGCCTGTCGTACATGTACAAAAGCAACAACTACCGGCTCTACCGCAACGGCAGGGGCATCAACAACATCACCTTCGGCCAAAACCGCGTCGAACTCTTCTTCTCACCCGCCAACCCCATCGTCTTCAATCCCAAGGTAGGAGTCAGCTACGAACATTTCAACTACAACTCGTTCCTTTTCGCCTCGGACGACGACCGCATCGCCGTGAAACCCGAAGGGTTCGTCAATTATTACCTGACGGGCAACCTCGAAACGCTGAACGACCACTACTTTCCCACGCGGGGCGTATCGGTCTACGCAAAAGCGGCTCTCCATACCGACAACGGCTACGGTTACAACAAAGGAACGCCGTTCGCATCCGTATCGTACAGTTTCCGCTGGGCGCTGTCGGCCACCGACCGTCTGACGTTCATCCCCTCGCTGTACGGGCGCACGCTCATCGGCAACGAAGTGGCCTACTCCTACTACAACTACATAGGCGGAGAGGTGGCCGGCCGCTACATGGAACAGCAGATTCCCTTCGTCGGCATCAACCACATGGAAACGGCCAACCGGTCGGTACTCACGGTGAACCTCGAAGCCCGCATGCGGCTCTTCGCACGCCACTATATATCCCTGAAAGGGGCATACGGCATACAGAACGAGAACTTTTTCAAGATGTTCACCGAAAGCCGCAACCTGTTCGGAATAGGGCTGAAATACGCCTATAACTCACCCATCGGCCCCATCTCGATTCTCTTCGACGTCTCCAACATCGATAAATCGCTCGGCGTCTATTTCAGTCTGGGGAAAACCTTCTGACGGCAGCCGCCTGCGGCCGCTAACCCGGATAAAAGACCTTCATTTGCGGGTACAAGATATATGTCGTACCTTTGGGCGCCGTGGGTAAAGAGAGGATAAAATACATAGCGGCGCTGCTGCTGTCGCTGACGGTGTGGTATCAATGCTGTACCACCCTCTTCAGCCATACCCATACGATAGGCAGTTACCGCATCACCCACTCGCATCCCTACACGGGCACTTCCGACAATCCGTGCCATTCGCACACGGCGGCCCAATTTCTGACCATCGCCCTGCTGTCGGCTTTCACGGCACTCGCCGCCATGCTGGCCGGAGCGGCGGCCGCCGCTCCGGAAACGGGCAGGCTGCTACGCCACCTCCTTCCCTGCGGCACCACGGCCCCGCATACTCGGGCGGTATCGCTCCGAGGCCCTCCAGTATCGGCCTGACTTCCGAACCTTTCCTCATCAAGATTCTCCGTTCCGCATGGCCCCATGCAGAGCGGACTACCGATACCATATATAAACGAAACACATAATTCATGAAAAAGATATTTCCCGGACTGCTTCTCTCCCTCCTCTTCCCGGCCATGCTCGCCGCGGAAAACACCGAAGAAAGTCCCCGCAAACCGCTCAGCGACGCCAATATTACAGGACACGTACAGGACGCCGCCACCGGCGAACACCTTCCCTATATCACCGTCGTCGTCAAAGGCACCACCATCGGGACGGCGACCGACGGAACGGGACACTATTTCCTGAAGAACCTGCCCGCAGGCGAATTTGTCCTCGAAGCATCGATGCTCGGCTACGGGACTGTAGAGAAGAGGGTTACGACCACGAGCGGCAAGACCATCGAGGTCAACTTCGTACTAACGGAGGACTCCGAACGCATGGATGAAATCGTGGTCACGGCCAACCGGAACGAAACCAACAAAAAAGAGAGCTCCACCATCGTGAACATCACATCGGGCAAGCTCTTCTCGGCCGTCGGTTCCTCGACACTCTCCGAATCCATGAACTTCACGCCGGGCCTCCGCATAGAGAACAACTGCGGCAACTGCGCCGTCACGCAGCTCCGCATCAACGGACTCGAAGGCCACTATTCACAGATACTGCTCGACAGCCGCCCGATATTCAGTTCGCTGGCCACGGTCTACGGCCTCGACCAGCTTCCCGTCTCCATGATAGAGCGGGTGGAGGTGGTACGCGGGGGCGGCTCGGCCCTCTACGGAGCCAACGCCATCGGCGGCGTCGTAAACATCATCACCAAGGAGCCCCTCTACAACACCCTGAACGTCTCCAACATCACGAATGTCTTCGGCAACGGCAAACTCGACATCAACACTTCCATCGGAGGCGCATTCGTCTCCGACGACCACAAAGCCGGCATGTATATCTTCGGCATGGTGAAGGAACGCTCGCCTTACGACCATAACGGCGACAACTTTTCGGACGTTCCCGGCATCAAGTCGGAAACGGTAGGCTTCCGGGGTTATTACCGCACCGGCCTCCGCTCCAAACTCACAGCCGAATACCACCACATCCACGAGTTCAGACGAGGCGGCGAAATGGTCGGAGAGGACGGCCAGGAGATGTTCGACCGGCCTCCGCACGAGGCGGTCATCGCCGAACAGCTCAACAATACGATAGACGGCGGAGGCCTGCGATTCGACATCTTCTCGCCCGACACGCGCCACAAAGGGGCCCTCTATACCTCCGCCCAGAATATCGCCCGCCAGACCTATTTCGGAACAGAGAGGCAGCTCGACTCCTACGGAGCCACCCACGACCGGACGTTCGTCGCGGGCGGACAGTACACCTACGACATGGACCGCCTGCTCTTCATGCCCGCCCAACTGACCGCAGGTGTGGAGTACAACTACAACCACCTCACCGACCGGTACCTCGGTCTGGGCAGGGAGATGGACCAGGTGACGCACATCGTCGGGGGCTTCCTCCAGAACGAGTGGCGCACGGAGAAGTTCAGCCTGCTCATCGGCGGACGGCTCGACAAACACAACCTGATGGACAAGGCGGTATTCAGTCCGCGGGCCAATATCCGGTACAGTCCTACCGAATCGGTAGGGCTGCGTGCCAGCTATTCGAGCGGCTTCCGCGCACCGCAGGCCTACGACGAAGACCTGCACGTGGATGCCGTGGGAGGCGCCCTCAAACTGATTGTCCTCGCACCGGACCTGAAACCGGAGTATTCCAACAGTTTCAGCCTGTCGGCCGACCTCTACCACAACTTCGGACGGGTACAGACCAACCTGCTCATCGAAGGATTCTATACCAAACTCGACGACGTCTTCACCCTCGTCCAGATAGGCGAGGATGCGGACGGCAACTTCATCATGGAGCGCCGCAACGCTTCGGGAGCTACCGTCAAGGGATTCAATTTCGAGGGCAAGATAGGGATACCCAATCTGTTCGAACTCCAATTGGGATACACCCTGCAGAGCAGCCTGTACGACCGGCCCTTCGAGTGGGCCGAAAACTCCGACCTGCCCGCACAGCGCAAAATGTTCCGTACCCCGGACAGCTACGGTTACTTCACCTCCACCTGGAACATCGCCCCCCGGTTCCGCGCTTCGCTGTTCGGAACCTATACGGGCACCATGCTCGTCCAACACACGTTCTACAACGCCCAAACCGACAGCATGCAGGATGCGGAGACGCTGACGCCCGATTTTTTCGACATGGGCCTCAAACTCGCCTACACTTTCCGGCTCTCGACGAGCGTGAACCTCGAACTGAGTGCGGGCGTCAAAAACATCTTCAACAGCTACCAGAAAGACCTCGACTTCGGGCCGCTGAAAGATGCAGGCTACGTCTACGGCCCCGCGCTGCCTCGCATGTTCTTCGCAGGACTCAAACTGACCATGTAAAAAAGATAAGGAAAGACTGTACGAATGAAACGGACATCCGGCATCATCCTCTCCCTCCTGCTCTCCCTCCTGCTCTCCCTCCTGCTCTTCCTCTCCCTGTCCCTGCCGGCACAGGAGAGGGACCGGACCGAATTGGAACAGGCACTCCGCACCCTCGTCGAAAGGAAGCGGGCGGAGACGGGCATCGCCGTCATCCTGAACGGAACGGATACCGTCACGGTAAACGACGCCGGACGGTATCCCATGATGAGCGTCTTCAAATTCCACCAGGCACTCGCGGTGGCAAACTTCCTGCCGCTCTCCACGCCCCTGCCGATTTGGGAAAGCGACCTGCTGCCCGACACCTATAGTCCGCTACGGGATGCATACCCGCAGGGCGGCATCGAGATGAGTATCGGGGAGCTGCTCGTCTACACGCTGCAACTGAGCGACAACAACGCCTGCGACCTCCTTTTCAGATACATCGGCGGTCCGACTGCCGCCGACCGGTATATTCGTACACTGGGAATCGAGGGATTCGCCGTCGAAGCGACGGAAGAGGAGATGCACCGCGACCTGACAGCCTGTTACCGAAACTGGAGCCATCCGCTCGATGCGGCACGGCTGCTGGAGATGCTGATTACCCGCCCCCTGTTCCGGGACGCCTCCCTGCAGGAGTTCATCATCCGAACCATGACGGAATGCAATACGGGACCGGAACGGCTGCCGAAACCGCTGGCCGCCACGGGAGCGGTTATCGGCCACAAGACCGGCAGCGGCGACCGGAACAGCACCGGAGCCCTCATCGGAACGAATGACATCGGATTTGTACAGTTGCCCGACGGCCGGCACTACACGATTGCGGTATTCGTCAAGGATTCGCAGGAGAGTCTGCAGGAGACCGAACGGATAATCGCAGAGGCATCCGACATCGTCTATCGATACATGGAACGGCAGGAATAATCTCACGTCCGCACTGCCACTCTTTTCACGCACGGGAGGCAACGGTCTCCGGACAGCATAAGTATCACGCCGACCGGTACCGCTTCAACAACCGCTGCCGGAGTCCCTCCGGCAGCCATCGGAAACCAGTCTATTCCCGGATGCCCATACCACAACGAACCGGGGCGGCGCACATGCGCCCCGGTCATTCGGCCGATACCGGAGCTTACATGACTATCGCACCGAGCAGACTGCGGAGCAGGAAGACGGCTGCCACCGTAAGGATGGAGTAGAGTTCGGGGAAAGCGGCGAGGATAAGCGTATTACCCATCACGTTGTGCCCGTTACCGATGGCCGCTATACCGTTGGCGCATATCTGCCCCTGACGTACGGAGCTCAGCAGGCAGACCAGGCCGACCAGCAGCCCCATACCCAGGATGGCGGCGGCCTGCAACACGGTGATACCCGGTGTCAGGTAGTTTTTCACGAGGAAGAAGCAGACGAAACCGTACAGACCCTGCGTACCGGGAAGCGCGGTAAGTATCATGTAACTGCCGAACGCCCCCTTGTTCTTCTTCATCGCCCCGATGGCGGCGTTCGCCGGATAGGAAACGCCGAAAGAACTTCCGATACCCGACAAGGCCACCATGAGCGCTATGCCGATGTAAGCAACATAAATTGGTTCCATAATGTTTTTGTTTTTAGTTTGATAATTATTTCGTTACAATTATTTTTCTGCTTTTCTGAGCGGAGAGAACTCCCGCTGCGTACTTTCAAAACCGGCGTTCTTGTAGAACTCCACGAAGGTCAGACGCATCGGATGTACGAAAGCACCGAGCGCTGACATGAAGAGATTGATGCTGTGCCCGAAGAGCAGGATGATGATGGCCACTATCTGGCTCACGACCACGGGCATGTCGGCCGTAAGACCGAATGCGAGGTCATTGAAGACCAGTGCGAGCGTACCGCCCGACAGGCAGAGTGCGAAGAGCCGGATATAACTCAGCACATCGCCCAGCAAGCCCGTGACGTTGTTGTAGGTATTCCAGAGTCCGCTGCCGAAATTGACCAGCGGGTTCTTCTCCGGATTGTGGAGAAACAGCATCAGCACCGCACCGACGCCCATCACGATATAATAGACCGGGGAAGGCAATACGATTCCCACTCCCGGCAGAAACATCATGCCGAGCCCGCCGACGAGTATCATGAGCCATCCGAGCGTTCCGAGCGAATATTTGAATCCGAAGCGGCGCGACACATTGACGATGTTGAGCACCAGCGCGAAAATTATCTGCACGAGACCGAGCCCCAGCGACAGCGTAAAGAGCATGTCCGTATCGAAAAACTTTTCGCGCATGCCGGCGAACATCTTCACACCGGCAAGCTGTACCCCGAAAAACGAACCGGCCAGAAACCCGAAAAGCACCGAAGCGAGACCGCAAAGCAGCGTCAGGTTGGCTATCTGTTTCATGGCAGTCGTCTTTTTCCTGCGCAGGAAGAACGAAGCCAGCACGAGAATCAGTCCGTAACCGGCATCGCCGAGGCAGAACCCGAAAAATATCATATAGAAAGGTCCGAAAAAAGCGGTCAGGTCCATCGTTCCGTATTTCGGAAGCGCATAGAACTGTCCGATGACCTCGAACGGATTGACGAACCGGTTGTTTTTCAGAACGACGGGAGTATCGTCCTGCGGCGTAGGCTTCTCCTTGAAATAGACGACATCCGGATATTCCTCCAACAGCTCGTCCACCCGCGCCGAAGTCTCCTGCGTGGCCCAGCCCTCCATGATAACGAGCCGGTTCTCCACTTCGCGGCGGCCGCTGCCCGCCGCACGACTGAAATCGAGCCGTTCACGGAGCCGTTCGCCATGTGCCTCGATGGCATCGCGCGAAGCATACGCACGGGCCATTACCGCCCGCAGCTCATCCATCTGCGCCTCCATGGCCGCTATCTCCCGGCGTTTTCCGGCAGCGGTCGTTTCCGGTGCCTTCTGTTCCTGTGCATCGAACGGAATCTCTCCGCCGTCGGGTGCGACGACCACGAAATAAGTGCGTCCCTCCCGTTCGGCTACCGGTTCCACGATAATCGCATCGCCGGCCGCCCGCCGCACAGCCGCAAATTCGCTGTCATAAACAGAGAAAAAGCGCAGCACCACTCCATCCTCCGCAAGTTTTTTCACCGCTTCCGGCGAAAAGTCGCCCCAAACGGCCAACTCGTCCGCCTCCCTGCGTGCCTTCTCCAGCCGCCCCTTCAACTCCTCGATGGCAGCCGAAGCCTGCAGGTATTGCCTGAAAGCCTCCTCCCCGTCGCTGAAAGGCTCGCCCGGCTCAAATCCCTCCTCTTTGGCGAGTTCGGCGAAACAGCTCTTCGCCGCACGGTGCTGTTCGAGTTCGGCCAGCATTGCCCGCTCCTCGCCGTTCGCTTCCCAGCCCGTGGTCGTTATATCGACCAGACCGAGCTCCTGCAGCGCCGCGAGAAACTCCTTTTGCCTCTCATGATAGAGCACAAAAGTATATTTGCTCATCTTCACTATCATACGGCTTCCGGTTCCTGTTGTTCGTGTTTGCTCTTCACTATCTTCTGTGCGCTCTTGGAGAGGTTCTCCTCATCCTCCAGAAAGCGCCTTATCTTGAGAATGGCGGTTTCATAACCCGGTATCTGCACCTTTTCGTACAGGTTTACCTTCTGGGTGGTCTTCTTGCGGGCATGGTCGAGCACCTCCATACGGCGCATATAGACCTCGGACTCGATACCCGCCTGCGCAACCTCCTTGAGCAGGGCGATGCCGTCGGCATACCACACCGGACTGCTGAACAGGTCGTAATCCTTCTCCTCGAAATCGACCGCGCCGAGAACCGGCACATTCACGCCGGCTATCTTCGACATGCGCAGGTCCACCCCCTTCACCGTCAGCAGACCGGGGTCGAATTCGCCCCAGAGCGCCGACATGTATTCATACCGGCCGAGCAGCGCCTCCATGCGCTCCTGCGCACCGGCAGCCGCATCGCGCGCCTTCTTCACCTCCAGCCGCAGCGCCGACTCCTTGCTTTTAATGGTCGGAAGGGCACGCTGGCGCATCTGGAGCTTCTTGCGCATCTCGCCGAGCGACGTCTTGTTATATTGAAATTTAATTGCCATAGTTCTTCTCTTTTTCCCATTGCGTACGGCGCCAGCGTTCCACGGCGCCCAGCAGCAACGTACTTCCGCCCAGCAGACATACCGCAGCGGCACACCACATCCACACCGAAGCGTCCCAAAGCGTACCATTCACCC
>OBAG01001599.1_pt1 | contig 13350 bp, 10 predicted proteins | sample 1517701 | NCBI WGS metagenome assembly OBAG01 (sample SAMN04571702, study PRJEB22368) | human gut metagenome | biome: human gut; material: stool | host: Homo sapiens | place: Luxembourg | collected 2012-09-07 | reverse complement strand
TTTCGCCTCCGCCAGCCGTTCCCGGATGGAAGGGCGTTTCTCCGGGGAGGTCCGGCGCACCTCACCCTTCGCCGCCTCCAGCTCCTCGCCCTTGCGGCCGTTGTTGATGACCCCATCAATCATCCCGTAGTCGTCCTCCACGGTCATCTCTGCGGTGCGAAGGGGGTTCTCCGGTTCCACCGGCAGGGCGATGATCTGCCCGTTCAGGTTAATAAATTGCTCCGGTTGCTTGAAGTGTTCCATATACTTCTGCGCCAGCTCCGGGGGCAGCGAGGTGAAGTCCTCCTCACCCAGGCCCACCACCAGGAAGGTGCCGGCCATGATGTCATAGAGGTTTCCATCCTCATCCCGCAGGCCCCGGTTCAGCTCCAGGCCGATCAGCTTGCCCTCATCGTTGCAGACCAGCCCCACCGGGTCAGAGAAGGGATAGGAGGCGGCAATGTCGCCGCCCACCTCCGCTTGCAGCGAATGGAGGCCAAGGTCGATCTCCTTCAGGTAGGGTTCCTTCATCGGCTCTACCACAAGGACCATCATTTTCTCCGGGGCGGCGTGCTCCTGGGCCTCCTCATTGCGGATAGCGAAAGAGCGGGAGCCGTTGCCCATGATGAGATACTTCCCATCGTCAGACTGGTGGTGGAAGCCATACCCGGCCGCCTCCATCTGTTCCCGGCTCATATCCGTCACATAGAAGGTGCCCCTGGGGGTCCGCACTGTTTCGCCGGTCTCCCGGTCATCCGGGGAGGGTGCCGTGGCCTGCCCGGCCAGCTCCGCCTCATAGTCCCGGCCCGCCTGCTCCGCAAAGGCCAGCATCTCGTCCACATGGGACTTGTCCGGGTCCTCCAGTGCCGCTTTGATTACAGCCGGATCAAAGTCAAGAAATTCCTCATACCCGGTGGCGTCCTTGAACTTCTCGATTTCGGAAGGCAGATAGTCCTCCTGGGTCTGCCCCAGGGCGGCCAGCTTCTCATCCAGGGCGGAAATGCGGCCGGCCATCAGGTTTTCGTAAATTTCCTCCCTCGCCGCATGTTCCTCCGGGTGCTCGGCGGCGTACTGCGGGTCGTGCTGGCGAAAAAACTCGTCCATATCGTAGGCAATGTCCATTGCCCATTCCGAAATTTCTTCTTCGGGAATATCGTCCTGGAAGGTCATCACCCGGTATTCCTCCGGGATACTGCCGTGTTCGCCATCGTAATATTCATGGAAGGTGTCCCCGGTATCCCGCACATAGCCGAAGTCGGTAAATTCGCCGCCCTCCTCCAGAGCCACGTCCCGGCCGTAGGCCTCATAGTCGATGTAGTTCCGCAGGTGCTCCGGCACCTGCATGGCGTCCAGCTCCTCAATGTAATACCGGCCCAGGTCGTCATGGTCGCGGATGTCGGGGTACACATCGTAGCAGTCCAGGTTCTCGGTCAGGTTGATGATCTCCTGCAAACTGCCGGAATGGTCGCCGATCTCCATAGCCGCCTGGAACTGCTCGTACTCGCCCTGGCTCATCTCGTCCAGCTTGGAGGCCAGGTAGTTGAGCTCGTCCAGGTTCTCATACTCGCCCAGCTTGTCATAGAGGCCGTCCACATAGCAGTCATAGTCGGTGATGAACCACTCCTCATAGGGCTGCCCGAAGTCGTCCTTGGAGCCAATGCCGATCCGCTCAAACACCTTTTGCAGCTCCTCCGCCGTGGTGGGGAACTTCACCCATTCACCCACCAGGGAGCCCTCGTTGTACTTGCCCAAGTTGGTGATGAAGGCGGCGAAGGGATAATCCTTGTCATATTCATAATGGGGCATATACGCACCTCCTTACAATTCCGGCTCGGACTTCCCCTTGTGGGGCGCCGGCGCCTTGTTTTTTCCCATGCACTCCTGCTTGCTCTGCTCCAGCCGTTCCTTGATGGAGGGTTTCCGGTCCGTCTGCTTCTCCTGGGGGCGGTCATGCTGCCACTCGTCCCCGGACAGCGTTAAATAGCCCCTGCTGGTAAAACAGCCCTGTTCCTCCTGCATGGCGTATTTGCCAAAAGGAACGGGATCAATGGCCTTCAGCAACTCATCCGGGAAAACTATATCTGTATGCTCAAACAGATAGCGCCATCCCAGCGTATCCAGTTTATTGACACGGGACTCCAGGATGAAATACTCGGTATTGGCGGGGAACTCCCGAAATTGCTCCAGCGTGGTCAGACGATAGGGAGACTCCTGCACAGCGGCCAGAAGGTTCCGGTCCTCCTGAGAAAGGGTGGTCAAAGCCCGAAGTGCCGCCTCCTGCTCCGCAATGCTCCCCTCCTGGGGGAGCATTGCTTTCAGATCATTCAGGGAAATATCAGATTTACTTTTTGCCATTCACGCCCTCCTTCCGTTTGGGGAACTCCAGCTTGAAGCGGACATACTTCCCGCCGGTATCATCCAGCACCACCACCGCGTCATAGGAGGCGCCCTTCTTTTCAGACCACATCCCCTTGACGGAGGTGCGGCCCTTTTTCAGCAGGTCGCCGGCCATTTTCTTGGTCAGTTCCTTTTTGCGGGAGGTCCAGAAGCGGTCATCCTTCCACAGCACAAACTGGCAGGAGCGGTCGGAGCAGTAAAAATTCTTCTTGCCCTCATACACCGGCTTGCCGCAGCGGGGACAGAGGCCCACGGTCTCACGCTCCGGGGCAAACAGCTTTTGCCCCTCCTCGGAAATGTGGGAGTAATTTTTCACAAGCTCCCGCGTCATTTCAGAAATCCCATCCATGAACGAAGCGGGGTCCGCCTCGCCTCTGGCAATGCCGGTCAGCTTCTGTTCCCACTCCGCCGTGAGCATGGGAGAGGTCAGCGTATCCGGCAGGACAGTGACCAGGTTGATCCCCGCCTTGGTGGGGATGAGGCTTTTTCCCTTGCGTTCCACAAAACCGGCCGCCACCAGCTTTTCCAGGATCGCCGCCCTGGTGGCCGGGGTGCCCAGGCCCTTACGCTCGGCATCCTCCGGCATATCGTCTTTTCCGGCAGTCTCCATCGCCGCCAGGAGGGTGTCCTCCGTGTAGGCCTTGGGCGGGGCGGTGAAGTGTTCGGTGACAGCGGCCTTCACCCGGTTAAAAAGTTGACCTTCGGTGAAGTCCGGCAGGGCGGCGGGTTCCGCCTCGTCCTCCGGCTCCTCTTTCAGGGAAGCGCGGAAAATGCGGTCAATGTCCTTCCACCCCAGGGACAGCACATGGCGGCCCTTGGCGGTGAAGGTCTGCCCGCCGCAGGTAAAGGTCGCCGTGACAGTCTCGTACACAAAGGGCTCCGCAACCACGCACAGCAGCTCCCGGCACACCAGCAGAAGGATATTGCGCTCGCCCACGGGCAGAGCGGACAAGTCAGCCTTCTCCAGCTCCAGGGTGGGGATGATGGCGTGGTGGTCGGATACCTTCCCATCGTTCACCAGCAGGGTCACATCCGGGAAGAACTCGGCGCATCCATCAAAGGGCGGCACCTTGGCCGCCAGGTGGAGGACCGCCGAAGCGGTCTCCGCCATATCAGCGGTCAAATACCGGCTGTCCGTCCGGGGATAGGTCAGTAGCTTCTTCTCATAGAGGGATTGCGCGTAGTCCAGCGTCTGTTTTGCCGTGTAGCCGAACACCCGGTTTGCCTCCCGCTGCAAAGTGGTCAGGTCGTAGAGTTTGGGCGGCGCCTCTTTCTTCTGTTCACGGGTGACAGAGGTGCAGACCGCCGGACCAGCGGCACAGGCCGCCCGCAGGGTCTTCGCCTCCTCCGGGGAGGTGATCCGCTCGCTGACCGCCTCGGCCCCGTCCAGGACCAGGCGCACATGGTGGTATTTCTCCTTCTTGAAGCTGGTGATCTTCCAGTCCCGGTCCACCAGTATGGCAAGGGTGGGCGTCTGCACCCGCCCCACATTCAGGGTGCGGTGGTAGAGAACAGAAAAAAGTCTTGTGGCATTGATCCCGATGAGCCAGTCCGCTTTCTGGCGGCAGAGGGCGGACTGATACAGCGGGTCATACTCCGCACCGGGGCGCAGGTCGGCAAAGCCCTCCCGAATGGCCGCGTCCTCCATGGAAGAGATCCACAGCCGGGAGAAGGGTTTGGTACAGCCCGCCATCTCATAGACCAGCCGGAAAATGAGCTCACCCTCCCTCCCGGCGTCGCAGGCATTGACCAGTTCGGTGACATCCTCCCGGTCCATGAGCCGCTTCAAGTTCTGGAAGGCGTCCGCCTTGTCCTTCACCAGCACATAACGGAAGGGCTCCGGCAAAATGGGAAGGTCATCATACCGCCATTTCTTGTAGCCAGGGTCATACCCCGCCGCGTCCATCGGGGACACCAGATGGCCCACGCACCAGGAAACAATGAGCCCGTTCCCCTCAAAACAGCCGTCGGCCCTGGATGTGACACCCAGGGCCGACGCGATGGATTTTGCAACACTCGGTTTCTCGCAGATCACCAGCTTCATTTCGTATCCTCCGTTTCTTCCTCCTGTTCAGGTTCGTCCTCGTTGATATACTCCTCCTCATCCGCAAAATCATAGTCGTCCGGGTCTGCGCTGGCCTTGGACGCCTGCTTGGGACGGATGAACTTGATGTAGGCGAAGGCTCCGCCGCCGCCCAGCACCACCAGCACCAGGACCAGCGCCAGGGCGCCCATGCCCCCGGACTTCTCCTCCTCCGGCTCCGGTTCGGGTTCCGGCTCCGGCTCCGCGCCGGCGCACTCGGCCATATTCACCGCGCACACCTCGCAGGAAGTGTTCACCGCCCCGGCCTGGCACTTCTCGGTACAGGTGCAGACCGCGGGTTCCTCCTCCTGGGTCTCTCCATCTTCCATCAGGGCCATCAGATCGGCTTCATCCACCTGATTGAGGAAGTGAACAGTCTGCGCTCCTTCATCATCCCGATCAACGATGAGGTAAAACACATTTCCGCTTTTTGTCTCCACCGTGATGAACTGTTTGCCGGAGGCGGTTCCGCCGATGTCATCCACAAGGGAGAGGTTCCCGTCCGGGGTCAGGGCAGCGCCTGTCCCATCCGACAGGCCGGAAGTGAACAGCTCCAGGAGCGAGGAAAGCTCCGCCCCATCCAGGGAGAGGGAGAAGGTGCCCGTGTCCGTGATGGTCAGGTAATCGGAATGGACATAGCCCTCGCGCTCCGGCAGAAGCACCTTGACCCATTCGTCCTCGGTGCCGATGACTTCCACCTGCGCCCCGTTGGGAAGCTGGGTAAATGCGTCGTTTTCCAGCCCCGCGCCAGTGCGGACATTCAGGTTTCCCCCGCAGGTGGTCACAGTCCCGATCTGCTGGGTCTCCAATCCCTCCGCATCAGGGGTAAACTGGATACCCTCCTCGGTGACCGTGACGGTCCCCAGACCGCCGAGCAGTTCGGCAAGCTGATCCAGAGTATCAGCGCCGGCCTGCGTATCATTGTTGCCAGCAGTATCTTCATCATCGGTCACAGTGACCTCCGGGGACTCGGCATCCCCCGTGGGAGCGGCCTCTGTCCCGGCCGTTTCCGTGTAGTAGGGTTCTCCATCCCCGCCGCCGGCAGAGGCCGGCACCGCAAAAGCCGTGGTACAGAGCACCACGGCCAGCATGGCCGTAAACAGGCGGATGATCTTTTTACTCCTCATTTTCGATGTCCTCCATATCTTCGTCGCCGGGGTCCGCCGCGGCCTCCGCCTCCATCATGCCATCCGGCAGGGTGATGAGGCCGCTGGCATAGGCCTTCAGGAAGGCCGTCAGCTCCCGGTTATCCATCTTCACCGCCTTGACCATGCGGACGATCTCCAGGTTCTCCTCCTCGGTGAGCTGGGCCTCCAGGGCGCGGAGGCGCTTCTGCTGTTCGGAGATCTTCTCCCTGGTCTTTTCAATATCGCGGCGGATCTTCTCAACAGTTGCCATGTTCGCAAAACTCCTTTCCAAATCGTTCTTTCCATGAGTAGTTCCGGCCCAGGCCCTGGACCGTTTTCAAATTGGGGCGGGCGTTGTCCTCCAGGGCAATGGCCCGCCGGAACAGGTCCGGGTGGTGGTCCCGCAGATAGATGATTTCTTCCGCCCGCATACTGGGACAGAAAAAACAGGAGGACTTGCCCGGCTGGGGCAGGCCCGCATCCTCAATGGCCTGCTGACAGGCCGCCCGGTCCCATCCCCATTCCATCAGGGGATACCACTTGCTGTACTTTTGGTCGGCTAGGTCGCCCAGCAGCACCTTGTCGCTGCGGTAGCTCTCGCCGGCGTCGTAACCGATGAACTTCACCACCCGTTTCCCGGCCGCCCATACCTTGCGGCAGGGCGGGTAGCAGTTGCAGAACTTGTCCTGCGGCCCGATCTTGTGTTTCAGGGAACACCGCTTGAAACCGTAGGCCATAGAGGGCAGGGTGCCGCTCTGCAAGCACTCCTGCTCCAGGGTCAGCCGTTTCCCGTCCCGCGTGGTCTTGTACACTCTGGTGATGGGCGGCATCCCGTGATCTTTCAGCCAGCGGTCCATGACGTCCAGGTAGGTATAGGTGTGGGGATGCTCCGCCCCGGTATCCGCAAAGAGGATCAGGTCCACCGGGATGCGGTGCTGGTGCAGGCCGATCAAAAGGGCGGTGCTGTTGACACCGCCCCCGTAGGAAACCATATTGATGCTTTACCACCTCCCGTCAGTTGTACGGCGGCCGGCCGTAGGCATAAAAGTGTGATTGCCAGTAGCTGGTGTTCAAATTAGTGTAGGAGATCGGGTAGAGTAGGAAAGCACCGCCTTGCCGCATTTCTGCGGTAGGTCTGCGCAGACCCCTCTCAGAACCGTGCTTGCACCTCTCAATGCACACGGCTCTCCATCTTTGCTCCATTACAAAAATAACTTTTAGAAACCATGATGTATTTTCTGATGGCAGTCATGGCAGACCGCCAGTGTTTTGCGCCGTTTCGCTATCATCACTTGCTCCCAGGATTCCTTTCCCTTCAGGTTTTTCACCTTGTTCACATGATGGACTTCCAGCTTTACGTCTGTTCTGCCACATAATTCGCACACTCTGGCCTTTAGACGGTCATCTATTGTAGTGCGTCCTTTTGCTACAATCGTAATAACCTTCGGTTCAATGTCCTCACACTTTTTACCGTCAATCTCGTTAAACTTCGTGAGTCGGCGGATTTTCCTTCCGGCTTTTGTTTCGTAGGGGATACCCCAACGCTTTTCACCAATGCGGTACTTGTCATAAATCTTGGACAGTTTACAACGGTGCTTGCCGGACAGTGTTTTCAGACAGCTGTATTCCATGAGATAGCTGAAATAGTTCAGGCTTCGGTAGTTGCTGGCGATGTGATAGTAATTGCAAATTCCCTGCAGTTCCGCATCAAATACCGTCACAATCTCTAAATCTGTGTGGCGCAATAGAGAGAGCCTGCTGGTTGGCTCCAGCTTTCCGTTATCGGCTCTCTGCTTTACAATGCCTTTTGAGAGCAGAAACTTTTCAATCTTATCTTGAAGCGGAATAAGTAGTTCCACGGTGTTATTCATCGTGCGCTGTTTGCATTTCTTCCACGGCTTTACTTGCTGGTCACGGCGTACCCGCACATCGTATCCGAGAAATCTCGCAGGTGTATTGCTATGGGTTATCAGCGTTTTCTCCTGGCTCAACTCCATTTTCAGAGTGTTCTGGATAAACTTCGTGAGCTTCGCTTTTATCCCTTCGCAGTCCTGCTTGCTCCCGTTGACGGCAATCAGAAAATCGTCCGCATAGCGAACATATTTAAGCTTCTTGTCGTTACACAACTTCGCGGGTATTTTTAACAGCTTTGCAGTCTCCTCTTTGTATTCTACAATAAGCTGTTTCCGTTCAGCCCCTTCCGCTTTATCCGCTTTCTTACGCAGGCAGGTTCGCTTGCTGCAAATCGCCTGATATTCCGGCGTTGTACGGTATGGGGTTCTAACGTCAAACTCCTTTTTCAATTCCTCAATGTAGCTGTCCAGCTCATTCAGATAAATGTTTGCAAGGATTGGCGAAATAATGCCGCCCTGCGGACAGCCGCTGTAAGTACCGCAATATTTCCAGTCCTCCATGTAGCCTGATTTTAAGAACAGCCGTATAAGTTTCAGAAGTCTGGCGTCTTTGATTTTCCTGCCGATAACAGCAATTAGCACCGTATGGTCGATGTTGTCAAAACAGCCTTTTATATCGCCCTCAACAAACCAGCTCGCACCGATAAACTCATGTTTGAGCTGGGCCAGTGCTGTGTGACAGCTTCTGCCGGGACGAAATCCGTGAGAGTAATTCGAGAAAACAGGTTCGTAGACCGCCTCTAAAATCATCCGCATAACTTCCTGAACCAGTTTGTCCGTGAAAGTCGGCAGACCTAATGGACGCATTTTCCCATTCGATTTCTGGATATAGCTGCGCCGTACAGGCTTCGGGCGGTATGTCTCCGTTCTCAATGCTTCAATAATACGCTCCACATACTCCTCGCTGAATCCGTCCGCCGTATCATCATCAACGCCTTTTGTCCCTGCCCCCTCATTGGAATAAAGGTGCTGGTAAGCAATCGAATAAATATCTGGCCGAAGCAGATAGCGATAAAGCCTTGTAAATACTTCATCATGGTGTTTCTTTGAGTTTTCTTGTAACTTAGTTAAAATCTCCATTGTTGGTTTCAATGAGGTTTTCCTCCCTAATCAATTTTCGATTTTAATACGCTCAGACTGCTTCCCTTCGCCTTGTGAGCGGCTTTCCCGCATCCGATTTACGACTTTCCCTGTTAATTCAGGGTTCTCAGACTACTATGGAAGCTCCGTTGCCATGCCAGATTTTCAGTGTCTGCCACATAGCCCTTATGGGCGCTCTGGTTTAGGCAATCTCCAGTTAACGGAAGTAGTAGGTAAGTGTGAATTGTCGGATATGCTTTCGTCCCTTTGACACCGGTTCTCCGGCGCGCCGTGCATTTCTTTGATAACCTACTGGAAGGAGACCCTTTCCGGTATTCTGATAACAGGTCAGAAGGCTCGCCTTTCTGACCGTGTTTGCACCATAGGTTTCAGGCAAATTTCCTACGCCCACACTGAACAGGGGCTGGGAACTCACAAGAATCAAACCCAGATTTATCCTCATATTCACTTATCCTCGCAGTTCAGTCGCACCCGATTGCCTTATGGTGACTTACCGCTTTCCTGACGTGCTATTGTCCCGTTTCAGCTTTCGCCTTTCGGTTAGTCAGGTGGATTCCCGCGTTATCTTACGGGGTAGTACCTTCAAGCTGCCCTCCTTTCGTCTACTTCTACTTCCGTCCTATCTGGACGCACATCTCCACAGTGCAGCATCATATTGTCGCCCACATAAATGCCCACATGGGAAATCCCGCTTGTATCATAGGTCCCCACGAAAAACACCAGGTCGCCCGGCTGGGGATCGGATACCGGGGTGGAGATATTGTAGAGCCCCTGGGCGCCCAGCCGCCCGGTGTTGCACAGGCCGGTGCTGGTCAGCACATAGCTGACGAAGCCGGAACAGTCAAACGATGTCTCCGGGCTGCTCCCGCCCCAGACATAAGGGTATCCCAGGTATTTCTCCGCCTCGGTGATAAGGGTGGCGAACCGCTCATCCGTCAGGTACTCGGCGGGGATGTCCCAGGCCGTAGGCGGGTTCTCGATGTATTTGCCCACATACCCGGAGGACGGAAACAGATCCGGCCGGTTGCCCAGGGTGGACATATACACGGCATACATGGAAAGCTGATCCTCGCCCATGATGTAGACCGGCACATGAGAGAGGTCGAAATTCTCCAGGGTGACGGTGCAGATATACCAAGTGTAGGGAACCTCTACCTCGTACTCGTTGCCCTCGCTGTCCGTCCTCGTTTCTGTCCGATACCTTGTTTCGGTGGTCACGGTCTCGGTGAGGATGTACTGCTTGTCAAAGAGCATTTCCAGATCCCCTTGCACCTCGTCCAGGGTGAACACCCCCTCGTGAAGCGCCGACAGGATGGACAGCAGCACATAGGGGTCATGCTCGATCTCGTCCAGGTCAAAGTGATATTCGTCGTAGTCGTGGGTGGCCTCGTAGGTGTCCAGATATTCTTGCAGCTCCGCCTCCATCTCGCAGTAGGCGGCCTCGGCCCCGGTCAGGTCTGAGTCCTCCGAAAGATAGGAGGAGGCCACCAGGCCGGAAGTCCCGCCCCCGAACATGGAGGTGCAGGACTGCATCAGCCCCATGATGAGCATGAGGATCAGCCCAATCCCGCCCACGATGAGGAGGGTGTGCTTGTTTTTGGTAACGAAGCCGCCCAGCTTCTGGGCGATGGTCCCGCCGCCTTTCTTCGCTGCGGAGGCGGCGGTCTGGGACGCCTTGCCCGCGGCCTGGGCCGCGCCGGTCCCTGCCCGGTGGGCAGCGGCGTACTGCTTTTGCAGGCGCTTCTTCTGCCACAGCCGGGAGATGGGATTGCTGGACGCAAGCTGGGGGTTCTCCATGACTGACTTCTGCCAATAGAAGTCGGCGTTGGCCTTGACCGCTGCCTGCTCCGCCTGCTTCACATCCCGCCAGGGTTTCATTTTCCGGTCCGCACGCGCCTGATGGAAACGCCGCTTGCCATAGCCCACGGCCTTCTCAATCTGCCGTTCTCCCAGGTGGCCGGCCTGAACGCCGGAGTTATCGCCCTCCACCTTGCTCACTTCGCCGTGGAGGGTGGACCGTATTTCCTGCACCGGCCGGGACAATGGGTTGCCATGTTCCTTGCCGGGAGGCTTTACGGGAACAGCGGCCTTCGCCGCGTCCAGCTTGTCCGCCGCCTTGTCCGACTTGCGGATGGCCTTTTTCAACTCCGGCGCCGCCCGTTCCTCCTCGGAAAACTGCAAACGGGAGGAAGGGCGGTCCCTGGCCGCCTCACCCTCCCGAAAGGTGTCGCGCCGCTTTCGCCGCGCCTTTTTCGCCTGTCGGCGTTCCCGGTGTCCCACCACCTCGTCCGCCGCCCGGTTCAATGCCCCCGCCGTTTCATCAGCAGAAGAATAATCCTGCTCCGGGGGACGGTCTGAAATATGGGTGGCCTCGCCAGTCACCAGGTTCACCGAGATAGCTCCATCACGGGTCATCTTCTGCGCCTCCTTTTCGGAGGCTTTCCATTCCTGCATTTATCCGTCACCTCCTCCATAGGGGCAAATGTTGGCACAGGCCCCGGTCTCTATCATGGAAATGTAGTGAAAAATGGGATAGGCCTGGGGTGGGCAGACCGCATTGCCCAGGGTTTTCAGCCGCAGGGCCCGGTCCTTCGTGTCCTCCGTTATGCGGGGGATGTCTGCGGGCTCCTCTCGCCAGAGGATACGGCCGTCCATCCTTGGGGGAAGCCCATGAGCCATTCCACCCAATCCGGGTTCAGCGCCGCCTTCTCCGACAGGGGCTGCTCCTGGTGAATCACCTGGGCCGAAAGGTTGCTGGACGGGGACTTGCCCCGGAAGGCCGTGGGTTTCAGGGTGGAGCGGTAGCCCTCCGACGCCGCCGGGGTCAGGTAATACACCGCCGCCGACAGGGACAGGCTCCAGATAGACCCGTCCCGGTTCTTCTTTCGGAAGATCCCATTGTCCGACAGGTACACATCCAGGTTGGCCGCGTCCTTGCAGGTGTTTTTGTCGGAGGCAAGGGGTGTGGGAAACATCAGCCGCGACGATAAAAGTTCGCTGGCGCTCATGCCATGCGCCGACGCCGCAAGCCGGAAATACGAATGGGAGAACAGCGTATCCCGCTTTTGCCAGGTCAAAGATCGTTTTGTCGAGCCCCATATTGATGAAGCCAGCAACATTTTCCCCAAGCACCCAACGGGGCCGCAGCTCGGTAATAACGCGGCACATTTCCGGCCACAGGTAGCGTTCATCCGCAAAGCCCTTCCGTTTTCCGGCGGTGGAGAAGGGCTGACAGGGAAAGCCACCTGAGATAACGGTAACTGTTTCAAGTCCTGTTTTTTCAAAAAACGCCTCCTTCGTGAAAGTAGTGATATCCCGGAACCTGGGAACATCCGGCCATCGTGTGGAGAGGACGGAGTGCGGGAAATCCGCCCACTCACACTGGCAGACGGTTTCAAACCCGGCAGCCTCCGCCGCCAGGTCCAGACCGCCAATGCCGGAAAACAGGCTCACATGGGTCAGTTTATTCATGGTCCTTCGGCGCACGGAACGGTTCGATCTCACTTTCCAGCTCCGCAAGGACCGCCTCCATATCCGCCGTGACCGCCTTGCTTCTGGCAATCAGACGGTTCATCACATCAAAGAAGGTTTCACCTTCCTGTTTTTCTTCCGTATGCAAATAGCGGGGATCATTCATGTCCGTTTTCTCCTTTCCCGGTTTCACCAAGTTTTGTCGTCATAATGCTGTAAAGTTCATTGTCCTTCGGGAAGTCATCCACAAAAGGCAGGATCACATTGCCGAAGAAGATCAGCCCCTCGCCGGGGCCTGCGTTGCTGATATGCGCCGCCTGCTGGTTGGAGATATTCAGGCGCTCGCAGAGGATTTTTCTGTCTCCGCTGGCCTGGTTCAGAAGGTACACAAAATCGCTGTTTTCAAAGATGTTCTCGATCTCCGGGGAGGAAAGCAGGTCCTTAATGTTCTGCGTGATCCCCGTGGGGATACCGCCCCATTTGCGAAAGCGTTTCCAAATCTCCACGCTCCAGGCACCGACCTCGCCGCGCAGCAGAAGATGGAACTCGTCTACGAAGTACCAGGTGGATTTGCCCTGATCCCGGTTTTGGGAAACACGGTTCCACACCTGATCCTGGATCACCAGCATACCCAGGCTTTTGAGCTGCTTTCCCAGCTCCTTGATATCGAAGCAGACAATACGGTTGTTGATATCCACATTGGTACGGTGGTTAAAAACATTCAGGCTGCCATGCACATACAGTTCCAGTGCCGCCGCGATCCGCTGTGCCTCCGGCTCCGGCTGCCGTTTGATCTCGTCATACAAATCTTCCAGCAGCGGCATATTCTCCGGGCGGGGGTCTGCGATATAGGGGCGGTACACGATCCGCACGGCACGGTCAATGACCGTTTTTTCCACTGGCTCCAGACCGTTCCGGCCGCCTGCCGCCAGTTCACAGAACGATAGGATATTCCAATATTCCACAGTATTTCTATTTACATCATAAAAAGTAATATTACCCGCATTTATAGGCAAGACAATCGCAAAAGGTTTATTGCGGTCAATATCAACCACTTGAATTGTGTTGCCATCATCTATTTCAAGTTGTTGCACCTGCTGTTGATTCATAGAAATAAATGCTCGTTCATTATATCCCTCTACAGTAAACTCCACAATTCCTCTTTGAATCCCCGAAAGAGTTCCACCTCCACGGAAAAAATATCCGAAGGAAAGTCCTGGACGATTGACATAGACGGAAAAAGAATGGTCACTCAAATCCTGAGGGTAAGAAATATATG
>OBAG01001598.1_pt1 | contig 13360 bp, 10 predicted proteins | sample 1517701 | NCBI WGS metagenome assembly OBAG01 (sample SAMN04571702, study PRJEB22368) | human gut metagenome | biome: human gut; material: stool | host: Homo sapiens | place: Luxembourg | collected 2012-09-07 | reverse complement strand
TCCAGAACTTATCGTATAACCAAACATTTCTTCCAGCAATTCAACTTTTCCACGACTCCATGCCACCTCAATCGCATGCCGAATCGCCCTCTCTACGCTGCTTGATGTCGTTTTGTATTTTTTCGCAATTGTTGGATATAATAACTTTGTAATATAATTCATCATATTAATATCCTCAATTGCCATGATAATTCCCTCTCTAATATACTGATACCCCTTTATATGAGCCGGAATTCCAAGATCTCTTATGATCTTTGTCACATCCTGTTTCATATGAAATTCATGATCGATCACTGTTCTTTGATCATTTTTCTTAAAATTATTTTCTGTTTCTTTCTGAATGATTTTCTGATCCAATCCTTTGATTTTTGCAACTTGTTTGATCCTGCGGCACAGTACCTCATTCTTAAATGGTCTCATCATACAATAATCAATGTCCATATGATTGACGCATTCGATCAATTTCTCGGTACCGATCGATGTTAAAACAATAAATACTGGTAATTGTTCATATTCCATACATTCTCTGCATTTTTCGATCACCCCGACTCCATCGATATATGGCAGCATGATATCAATTAAGACAACTTCTGGTTTCTTTCTAATGATCTCATCAACTGCTTTCATTCCATCGAATACTGTTCCAACAATATCAAACTCTCTATTCAGTTCATTTTCTAACTCCTCTGCTTCTGATACGTCCCCATCCACAATTAAAATATTTAACTTCTTTTCCAACTTTTTCAACCTCCTGATCATGATTATGATGTCTTATGCTGTTATTTTTCCTCGATCAGTACTTCATCTCCATATTCCAGGCGTATTTTATCCGCGATCAATGCAATAAACTCTGAATTCGTAGGTTTTCCTTTTCCTGCATGAATCGTATAGCCAAACAATGCATCGATCGTGTCCATATTTCCTCTTCCCCAGGCAACCTCGATCGCATGTCTGATCGCTCGTTCTACCCTGCTTGGTGTCGTATCAAACTTCTGTGCGATTGACGGATACAGCTGTTTTGTTATGGAATTTAAAATATCCATATCACAGACTGCCATCATGATCGAATCTCTTAAGTACTGATAACCTTTGATATGAGCCGGAACCCCGATCTCATGAATCATATTCGTTATGATGATCTCCAACTGGTTTTCTGTCAATCCATGAATCTTCTCTGGTACAGAAACGAATGGTCTTTCAGGAATCTGCTGTTTTATCTTTGCCTGCTTGATCTGCTTATGATCGTTCTTAGATCAAACGGCTTTAAAATAAAATAAGATGCTCCTAATTCCATAGCCTCTTCGCAGACATTTTCCTGCCCCATTGCGGAGACCATAATAATGATCGGTCTTTTACTTAGATCTTCTGTTTGCAAACGTTCTAATACACCAATTCCATCGAGTTTCGGCATAATGATATCCAGTAATACAACATCCGGTTGTTTTTCCTTGATGATACGCAATGCTTCTTCTCCATCATCCGCACTTGCAATTACTTCAATATCACTTTCCTGCTCTAACAGTTCTGTCATCATCTCAACAGTTCTCTGGTTGTCATCTGCAATAGCCACATTAATCTTGTTCATCTTCAGTCCTCCCATTCTGTTTTTCTCTACAAATTAATTATATATTTGATTTAAGTTTACAAACAACCCATATTTCTTCGCAAGTTTTGGTTGATTTCCAAAGGATTCGACATAATTCGACAAAATTAATTCTATTTTTTAAAATCTATGTCATATTTCGCTGCGTAAATTGTTAAATATACAATTTCTCACTTCGATGATTCCATATGACATCCAGTAACTCTGTTGTTGTCACAACAATCTGATCTGCTTCGGCATGCATCAGCTCCTCTCTGTTCTCAAATCTGTACAATGTTCTAATGTTTGACAGATTATTTTCTTTCTTTCCTAGTATATCATGTCTTCGACTTCCTGTCATAAGAATTTGCAATTCCTTTTTATTTCACTTTACTTCCTGCATGATCTTTATAAACTTCAATCTTTTGATCGATCTGATCTTTCAATTCATCGACATGTGAAATTATGCCAACCAGCTTATTTCCTTCCAAAGACAGTGAATTTATGATCTGCATCGCCTTATTTAAAGAATCCGCATCTAAAGTACCAAATCCCTCATCAATAAAGATCGTATCAACCTGTATCCCGCCTTTTTTGTTCTGGATCACATCACTTAATCCTAACGCAAGAGATAATGCTGCTTTAAATGATTCTCCTCCAGATAATGATCTTACATTTCTTCTTTTTCCTGTCCATTCATCGAGAATCTCCAATTCCAGACCAGAAGATCCTTTGTTTATATCATTTTCTTCTTTTCGAAGCAGATAATATCTTTGTTCACTCATAACGGACAACCGTTCATTGGCTGCTGCCAAGATCAGATCAAAATATACTGACTGCACAAAACGTTCAAATGAAATCTTTGTCTTTCCTTTTTGTTCTCCATTTGCTGTATCTGACAGATCTTTTAACAGTGTATAGTTCATTTCTGCTTCTTTATACTCTTCCATCTTCTTGTCCATAAATCTTATCGATTGTTCGTTTACAGAGATATGTTGATTTAATTGTTCCAGATTCTGATTTTGTTTTTGTATTTCTTTTTTCATCTGATGAAGTTTTGTTTCAAATTTTCTAAAATCTGAAATTTCTTCATTCATCTCTTTCTGTTCTTCCAACTGTTTTGTAACACTCGAAAGTGTATTTTCTTTTTCTTCAATGGCCGCTTTGATATGAACTCCCTGTATTTCAACACTTTCTTTTTTCTTTTCTATTTCTTCTTTATTAAATTTCATCTGATCGATCTCATCAGATAATCGCTGCTGTTCTTTACTGGCATCTTTATATGTTTTATATTCAAGATTCTTACAGATTTCTTCTATTCTGGCTTCTGTCTGCTTATATAAACTATCTTTTTCATGTGATTTTCCGGCAATTTCCTGCAGTTTTTCCACATAGTTCAATTGTCTTTCTTTGGATTTTTCAACTTTTACTCTTTGTTCTGCTATCTTTTCTTTCTGTTTTTTGATTCTTTCAAATTCTTTTTTTACTTTTTTATATTGTCGTAAAGAGATTTCATAGATCTGGTCAAGTTTTTCAAACTCTTCTGATCTTTTCCCACTTTTTTTGCAAAGCTGTTCTTTACATGTCTCAACAATACCTTTACTCTGTTTTACTTTTGCAAATACAGTATTATATTGCTGATCGATCAATTCCGTTTCTTCACGAAGTGCACGAAGCATCTCCTGCGTAATATCACTTTCTTTAAAATCTGCTGTTTTTGGATGATGTAATGATCCACAAACCGGACATGGATGACCGTCTATCAGATTTCTTGCCAGAAGTCCTGCTTGATTACAGTCATATCGATCCTGCCAGTCTGACAATCGATCTCTGTATTCTTTTCTTTGCATTCTGATCTTATCATAGACTTCTCCAGCCTCTTCATAAATCCGAAGTTTCTCAAAATAAGCTTCTTTCTCCTTACACAATTCATGATTTTTTTCTGTCTGAACATGAAGTTTCAATTCTTCTTTTTGCAAATGATCGTATTGTGTTTCAATCTCATCTGCCTGTCTAAGAAATTCTAGTAGTTTTAATTCTCTTTGTCTTTCGTTCTCTTTTTTTTGCTCCGTTTCTTCCTGCTGTCTGATCATACGTTCTTTCGCATTCTTTAAAGATTCCTTTTTTTTCTCTAATGCTTCCAGCTCTTTATATTGTTTTATCTGTTTTTGGAGTTCTTGAAACCTTAATTCCTTTTTATGTAGTTTCGGCAGTTCCTTTTGGATCTGATCATATTCTTTTTTGATCGCTCGCTGTTCTGCTTTATTTTCTTTTTCTTGTACTATAAGTTCTTTAATTTCTTCTTTTATATCTTTGATCTTCTGTCTCTTCTCCGTTATCTGTGAAAAAACAATCCGTTGCTTCTGATATAGTTCTTCTTGTGTTTCTTTTTGTTTCTGGAAATTCTCATATTCTTGTTGTTTTCGATACTGATATCTTTTTACTACATCCATAAATTCTACAATTTGATGTTTTTGTTTTAAATACCGTGTATATTCTTCATATTCTTCTGCATCTTTTGATACAAAAATGTTATCTTCCTGCTCTAACAAGGTATTCCCAAGATTCTCATATTCGTATTTACAAGAAAGATGTCTACGTTTGATCTTTTCCTGAAATTCATACAGATACCATGTTCCAAAAATCTTACGAAAGATTTCACTCCGTTCTTTTCCTTTCGCATAAAGAAGTTTTAAAAATTCTCCTTGTGCGATCATTGAAATCTGCTGATACTGCATACGGTCCATTCCAAGAATTTCTTCCATCTGCGCGGTCACTTGCTGACTTCCTGTTGTTACAATCTCATCTTCTTGATATAATACTGCATACGGAGACTGTCGTGTCATTTTGTCTCCTCGTTTGCTCTTTCGCATATAGGATGGATTTCTTTCAATCTTGTACTGCTTTTTGCGATGCGAAAATAAGAATACCACTTTCGTCTCTGTCTCATCTTTGGCAAAATCACTTCTTAGCATATCCTGTTTTCGATAAGAACCACTTGGCTCACCGTATAAAGCAAAACAGATTCCATCAAAAATAGTCGTTTTCCCTGCACCTGTTTCTCCTGAGATCAAAAAAATCCCATCTTTAAATCTGGTAAAATCAATCACTGTTTCCTCTGCAAATGGCCCAAATGCAGATAATATTAATTTTTGCGGTCTCAACGAATCACCTCCTCAAAAATGGATATTGCCATCTGTGCTCTTTTTTCATCCAGATCAATATGATTTTGCATTTTATAAAACTGTTCAAATAATTCCATTGGATTTTGATCTGCGATCTGGTTTCCTTTCATCTGAATGGTTTCATATTGCATCATATGACGACGGTTTTTAAAGCTGATCTGCATAACATTCGGATAAACCGTACGTACTTTCCCGATCGCATCTAAAATCTGCTCCTCATCCGTCAGAATGACATGCATATAATCTTCTTCATTTCCAATTTCACATTTTCTTTTTAACAATGATTCTAACGAACATTCCATTTCTCTCATATCACGTAATGGTTTTAGCAAATGATGGGATAGGGAAATCTGCTTGTTTTTACTAATCGTAAGAATCGTTGCCTGTTTGTCTTTGTGAATTTCTGAAAAAGAATATTTTAAGATCGATCCAGCATACCTTACCATTTCACGTCCCATTGCCTGCGGCTTGTGGATATGTCCAAGTGCTACATAGTCAAATGCATCAAATAGACGGTAATCAATATTATCAATCCCTCCAAGGCTGCTTGTTTCTGAATCTGACAATTCTGGAGAATTCTTTCCAACCGTTACAAACTGATGCGCCAGCAGGATATTCGTCTCATCTTCGTTGATCTTCACTTGTTCCATTAGATGCTTGAAGCATTCTTCATAGGTTTCTGTCTGAATTTTTAATACATGATTGATATACGCTGGCTTTACAAATGGAAGCATATAAAAATTAATATTGTATCCATCTTCCTTGATCGTAATCTTTTCAATTTCCTGATTAAATTGTGATGCAATATATAAATTAGATCGTTTAAATAAGTTTCTTCCAAATGACAATCTTTCCGAAGAATCATGATTTCCACTGATCATCAATACTTTTACTTTGAGATCACTCAGTTCTTCTAAAAATTCATCCAGCAGATGAATCGCCTCGATCGTCGGTATTGCCTTATCATAGATATCCCCACATAATAAAATAACATCTATCTTTTCTTCTTTTACCAATGTAACGATCTGATCCAATATAAATTTCTGATCTTCAATCATGGATATCTCGTTCACTCTCTTTCCGAGATGCAGATCTCCAAGATGCAAAATCTTCATGTCTCTCACCCTCCCTTTTTTCTATTGTATAGCAAACTTATATTTTAAAAACAGCTTCCATTTCCCTTTGCTCTAATTTTCCATCTCATAGAGCATTGTTTCCATAAGAATAGCATACCCTTTCATCGGGTCATTTACAAAAACATGTGTAACAGCACCAATAAGTTTCCCATTCTGCAAGATTGGACTGCCACTCATTCCCTGTATGATCCCGTTGGTAAGTTTTAATAATTCTTTGTCTGTCACTTCAATCTCCATACTTTTTAACACATCCTTGTCGGATGGCACGATCTTATTGATCTGGATCTCATATTGTTTCATAGTACCGCTTACATTGGAGAGAATATAAGCTTTCCCTGGTTTGATATCTTGACGATATCCTATCTTGTATGCTCTTTGTTGTTTCTTTGGTATGGTTCCATAAATTCCTTTTTCCGTATTCTTTTTGATGGAACCTAAAATATTCTCTTCCTTGTATTCAATACTTCCAACAATCTCTCCCGGCGTTCCTGATTTTCCTTTTTTAATGGAATAAATCTGTGGATCCAGCAAAAGACCACCTTTGATCTTTAAAAGTGTGCCTGTATCCATATCATAAATACCGTGTCCCAACCCTCCAAATGACGTACCTTTTACATAAGTCATCGTACCGATTCCCTGCGTGTTATCCCTGATCCATGTTCCAATCTTATACATGTGATCCGTCTTTGAACGTTCTGGCTTGATCTTGATCTGCATCATCTTTGCCTTTCTTTGGACTGTTAATATCACAGATTCTCCTTGACCTTGATTGATTTTTTCGATGAATTGTTTTTTTGATACAATATCTTTTCCATCAATCTTTTTGATATAATCTCCACGATATAATTTATTTTTACTCGGTGCATATTCCATGCTGTTTTCTCCAGTAAACTGATCCGTATCAAGCACAAACAATCCATCTGTTTCTACATAAACACCGATCACTTCACCGCTTGGCGTGATCTTTTGGTCATCTACGACCTTCACTTTAATCTTCTTTAATGGAATCGCACCAAATAAATTGGTTTTCATTTCATACTGACCCATGTGACATTGTTTGAATACAATGGGCTGATTTAATCGTATCGTTTGATGATCAATCGTTGCACTGACTGGTACGTCATAACAAAGAGAGACTGTTTCGCCCTTGTTGATATGAATCGTATCTGGAAGTCTTGCATTGCAGTATTTTATATAAACTGCAGTTATTGCGATTAAATTGATCATAAAAAGTAGAATTAAAAATTTGCGGTAAGTGTATTTTTTCATATTTTTCCTCCTAAAAAAGGACATATCGTCATTGATATATCCTTTTTATTATATGAAGATCACCGCTTACATACTCAGTATAATTTTGTTTCATCTGCCAAAGATTTCATTTCTTTTGCATGTTCCATAGACGTTTCACTCCATTGATCCCCACTGATCATTCTTGAAATCTCTTTTAACGATTCTGATTCATTTAATTTTCGGATCATTGTCTGCGTATTCTTCTGATCGGTTTGTTTTCTAATGAAGTAGTGACTATCTGCCATCGCTGCGATCTGTGGAAGATGTGTGATCGCGATCACCTGATGATCCTTTGAGATCACTGCCATCTTTTTAGCTACACGATTGGCAGTTTCCCCACTGATCCCAGTATCAATTTCGTCAAAGATCAACGTATCTACTCCATCTGCCTGTGCTCCTACTGATTTGAGTGCAAGCATGATTCTTGATAATTCACCACCAGATGCTACTTCTTGTACCGGACGCATTGGAAGACCTGGGTTGGTCGATATCATAAAACGGATCTGATCCATTCCATCTGCTGAAATCTGGTCTTTTTTCGTAACTTCGATTTCAAATCTGACATCTAAAAAGTTCAGATCTTCTAATGCTTTTGTGATATTGCTTCCAAGTGTCTTTGCTACCTTACATCTTTGTTCTGACAGATTCTTTGCTTCCTTAAGATATCGTTCCCTGATGCGTTCCTGTTCATTCTTTAATATTTCAATCTCATGTTCTGCATCACACAACATATTATATCGTTTTTCTGCCTTTTGTCCATATGCTGTAACATCTTCAATCGATGGACCATATTTGTCTTTTAAGGAATTAATGACATTCAGACGTTCTTCAACTTCCTGATACGTCTGCTCATCAAATTCCATATTCTCCATATATGTCGTCAATTCCTGATGAAAACCATTTAACAGATCTTCCACTGACAACAGTTGTTCATAAAATTCTGAGATCTGAGGATCTAAATGACTGATCTCCTGCATTCTTCTTATGCTTTCACTTAACTGATTGCCAATCGATGTTTCTTCCTCATATCCCGTCAGCATACGTGCTGCCTGACAAGAAATAATGATATCTCGGCTATGGACGATCTTTTGATATACCGTTTCTAATTCCTCATCTTCTCCTTTGACAAGATTGGCATTCTCAATCTCTGAAATCTCATGTTTTAAGAAGTCCATCTCTCTTAATCTTTGCTGGTCATCTATTGATATTTCTTTTATCTTTGTTGAAATCTCGTGATATTCTCCTGCAAGATTTTTGCACTGTTCTAAGGAATATCTTGCGTTTTCAGGTAAAAAATGATCCATCATACTTAAATGATTTTTCTCTTTTAACAGTACTTGATGTTCTTGCTGACCATGCAGATCAAATAAACGTCTGGAAACTTCTCTTAACGTATTGAGTGTCACCGTACTATCATTAATCTTATTAATACTTCTCTTCTCGTTGATCACACGTTTGATGAAGATCTGACCGTCTTCTACTTCCAGATCCAGAGCTTCGATTTCTTTGATCAGCTTTTGATCTTCAATCCAAAAAAGCAGTTCAATGACTGCTTCTTTTGCTCCCGGTCGGATCATATCTTTTGATATTTTTTTCCCAAGTGCACTTTCTATAGAACCTATCAAGACAGATTTTCCTGCACCGGTTTCTCCAGTCAGTATATTCAAATGTTCATCAAATGTAATTTCTACTTCATCGATCAACGCAAGATTCTTTACATGTAAATTCTGAAGCATAGATTTCCTCTCTGTATATTTATTCTTTTAATTTTTTGATCATATGATCGATCTCAGCAATTGCAGTTCTTCCAATATTCTTATCTTTCATAACACACATGATCGTATCATCTCCCGCGATCGTACCAACCATTCCAATGATGTTTAAAGAATCAAGTGCAGCAGCAGACGCCATTGCCATTCCCGATACGGTTTTTACAACCAGCATATTCTCTGCTAGTTCCATGGAAATGATCGCTTCTGCTAAAATCCTCTGATACTTTCTTGATGTCTCATCTTCCTGATCGATCAGACAATAAATCTGCTTCCCATCTGCATCCGGTTTCTTGATCAATGCCAGTTCTCTGATATCTCTTGAAATCGTTGCCTGCGTTGTCTTAAAGCCAATCTGATTTAATCTTGACAACAACTCTTCCTGTGTCTCAATTGGATATTGCTGGATCAATTCAATGATCGCTTCCTGCCTATTTTTCTTCATTCTGACCTCCAACTTTGATTCGAAGGATTCTGTAAAAGCTGTCTCCTTTCACTTTAATGATCCTTGCGATCTTCTTTGATTTACGCACCTGAAGAACATCTCCTGGCTGAAGTTTTCTCGCAACCTGACCGTCAAAGGTAACGTAGGCTTCCTCTAACTGAGATTCTCTCACGTTCTCAATATAAATATCAATCTCATCTTCTGGAGAAAGAACAAGACTGTTTGACTGCAGCGAATGTGGACAGATTGGAGTGATCAAAATAACATTTGCTTTTGGATTCACTACCGGCCCACCTGCTGATAAATTATATCCTGTAGATCCTGTCGGCGTCGAAACAATAATCCCATCTGCTTCATATACATCTAACAATTTGCCATTGACCATAATACGAAACGAGATGATTCTTGAAAAACCACTTCTTGCGATCACGACGTCATTGAGTGCTGGAAGATGATCTGTCTCATGATCCGCATGGATCACGCGCCCATCTAACATCATTCTCTCCTCGATCTGGAAAGTATCATTTAACAATCCGTCCAATCCGTCATAAAGTTTAGATAACTCAATCTCTGTTAAGAATCCTAAGGTACCGAGATTTACTCCAACCATCGGAATATCATGATCTACGATCAATCTTGCCGCATGAAGCATCGTCCCATCTCCACCTAAAACGATCACACACTCTGTGTCTTTTGTGATGCAGTTCATATCTTTTTGAACATGTCTTGTAAAATCACACATTCTCTGGCTGATTCCACCTTGTTTTTCAATATAATCCTGGATCTTTTTGGAAATACGCAGTCCTGGATCTTTTTTCTCGTTCGTTAAAATCAAAAAATTCTTCATGTTATTCCTTATTCTTTGCCAGATCCGCATGTGATGCATCCACCACTTCCTTAATCTGATCTGTCATTGTATGTCCATTCTCCATTGTCTCTGTTTTTCTCATATGTAATAAATACTCGATATTTCCCTCTGGACCTTTGATCGGAGAATAATCAAGGTGTAATAATTCAAACCCGTTCGTAGATGCGAAATCACAGATCTTCTCAATGACTTCTTCATGAACTTTTGGATCTCGTACAACACCTTTCTTTCCAACTTTTTCTCTTCCTGCTTCAAACTGCGGTTTGATCAGTGCAACAACTTCTCCTCCCGTATTCAAAATTCGATATACCGCTGGAAGAATCTTGGTCAGTGAAATAAAAGAAACATCAATAGATACAAACGATGCCTTTTCATCGATATCATCTTCCGTCATATAACGCATATTCGTACGTTCCATACAAACAACTCTCTCATCGTTTCTTAGTTTCCAGTCCAACTGTCCATGCCCGACATCAACTGAATATACTTTCACTGCACCATTTTGCAACATACAGTCTGTAAATCCACCTGTAGATGCTCCAACATCCATGCAGACTTTGTCTTTTAATACAATATCAAAGTTCTTCATAGCCTTCTCAAGCTTTAATCCACCTCGACTGACATATTTTAAAGTTTTTCCCTTTACAATGATCTCCTGCTTTTCATCAAAAGTTGATCCTGCTTTATCCTCTCTCTGTCCATCTACAAAAACGATTCCTGACATAATGATCGCTTTTGCTTTTTCTCTGGAAGACGCAAGCCCTTTCTTGACAAGCAGCACATCTAAACGTTCTTTCTTCATTTTTCTATTCCTTCATCCATTGTCTGATGGAGTCTGCAATACTTTCTCCATCAATCTTCAACATTCTTCTTAACTCACTTACAGAACCATGTTCCACAAACTGGTCATCTATTCCAAGGCATCTGACTTCACCTTTGTAATCATGTTCACTCAGAAATTCATTCACCATCATTCCAAATCCGCCGTTTAATACGCCTTCTTCTGCGATCATGATCTTATCATAGGTCTGTGACAGTTTCATGATCAACTCCTGATCAAATGGTTTGATATATCTTGGATTAACTAAACCAATCTCATATCCTTCTTCTTTAAGGATCTTTTCCGCCTTGTCTGCCTCTTCAAAGATATTTCCAACTGCAATGATCACAGCTTCCTTTCCTTCTTTAAGTATCTGGCCTTTTCCATAGTGTAACTCTTCAAATTGATCTTCATACAAAGAGCTTGCTTCTCCTCTGGAATATTTGATCGCGGTTGGTCCTTTTGCATGATGAAGCGTATGTTTTAGCATCTCAGATAATTCCCTTCCATTGATCGGAGCCATCACCGTCACATTTGGAATGATAGATAAATACGGAATATCAAAAATACCTTGATGAGTTTCTCCATCCGCTCCAACAAGTCCTGAGCGGTCCAATCCAAATATAACTGGATAATTTCCGATTGCCACATCATGTAAGATCTGATCAAAACCTCTTTGTAGAAATGTTGAATACACTGCAAATACAGGCTTTAGACCTCTTGATGCCATTCCGGCACAAAATGTAACTGCATGTTGTTCGGCAATCCCTACATCAAAGAAACGATCTGGAAAATGATTTTTAAACTTTCCAAGACCTGTTCCATCCGGCATTGCGGCAGTTACCGCAACAATCTTCTTATCTTTCTTCGCCTCTTTGATCAGTGTATCTGAAAATACCGCTGTGTTCGATGGATTGTCCGATTTCTTTAAAACTTCCCCTGTCTTTAAGGAAAATGGACTGATTCCGTGAAATTTGGCTGGATTCTGCTCCGCAGGACGATATCCTTTTCCTTTCTTCGTTACCACGTGAATAATGATCGGCTCATCTAATTGTTTCGCTCTATTTAACGTGTCTACCATCAAGGGAACATTATGCCCGTCAATAGGTCCAATATACGTGATCCCCATATCTTCAAAATACATTCCCGGAACAAATAATTGTTTGATCGAATCTTTTGATTTCTTAAGAATTGTTGTTAATTCCTTCCCGATTCCCGGAATTCTTAATAAGGATTGTTCCACATTTCCTTTAAATTCCACATATTCTTTTCTTGTTCGTACTTTATTCAAATACGCAGACATTCCACCGACATTCTCCGCAATAGACATCTTGTTATCGTTCAGGATAATGATCAGATTCTTCTTCTCCTTGCGTAGTCTTGCCATATTATTTAATGCTTCATATGCCATTCCGCCAGACAACGCACCATCTCCGATCACCGCAACAATCGTCTCATCCGTATGATTGATATCTCTTGCTGTAACCATCCCAAGCGCTGCTGATAACGACATGGAGCTGTGTCCACTGTGAAACGCATCACAATCGCTTTCTTTTCTCTTCGGGAATCCACTCATCCCATGAAATTGCCTCAGATTCTCAAATCCATTCTTTCTTCCTGTTAAGATCTTGTGCACATAAGACTGATGTCCTACATCAAAGATCAGCTGGTCTTTTGGAAAATCCAAAACAAGATGCAGCGCCATCGTTAGTTCTACAATTCCAAGATTCGATGCCAGATGCCCCCCTGTGCGACTGACATTTCTTAATAGAAAACGACGTATATCTTTCGCCAGAAGTTTATAGTCCTCTGGCTGAATCTGTTTAATATCATTCGGATCATTAATATACTCTAGCATAATGCTCCCTCTTCCTCTCTGCCTTAGTGTGTTCGATGGATCAAAAATCTTGTAAGATTTGTAAGATAACAATCTCCCTTATCATATTTTTCTAAAATATCAATTGCTTTCTTTGAAATATCTTCTACATCTCTTTGTGAACGTTCTAATCCTTTTAATGTCACATAAGTTGTTTTGTGATTCTTTTCATCACTTCCAACCGGTTTCCCAATCTCTTCTTCATCTCCTGTAAGATCCAGAATATCGTCTTGAATCTGAAATGCAAGTCCGATATATTCTCCACATTCTTCCATCTTCAGAACATCTTCTTTGGATGCTCCTGCAAGAACTGCTCCGATCATCATACATGCTTCGATCAATGCAGACGTCTTATTCTTATGAATAAATAAAATCTGCTCCATACTAAG
>OBAG01001590.1_pt1 | contig 13409 bp, 16 predicted proteins | sample 1517701 | NCBI WGS metagenome assembly OBAG01 (sample SAMN04571702, study PRJEB22368) | human gut metagenome | biome: human gut; material: stool | host: Homo sapiens | place: Luxembourg | collected 2012-09-07 | reverse complement strand
TTGCGGCGGTATGTATGATCCGTGCATTGGACGGTGAAGAGGAAAGGCAGACAAGGATATGCTCGTCCGCACCGTTTTTTGGCTGTTCGGTTTGTATTTGCATCGGTTTCACCGCCTTTTTGGTTTCATTATACAACAAAATCGTGAAATCTTCTACCGTAAACTAAAACGCATCCTCTTTTCCGTCAGAAAGGATAATATCGACTTTTCCGTGTGTTTCCCGAAAATGGCGGATCTCGCTTAATATCTCACTGTCGGACAGTCCTTGCGGCAGCAAAATTTCGGAAAACTCACGGAATTTGTTCTCTTTTAACAGCGCCTTCCTGTTTTTCTCAAGAAATCGGTCCAGCCTGCTCATAAGATAAAAGCCGAAAGCAAATATGCCAAGCAAGCTGACAATCAGCAATAGTTCAGCCAATGTCGTTCACCTCTGTTAAATGCGAAAGCACCTTTGCAGTTCTTTATAAGCACCGAGAACCAAAAGTGTGATCTTGTCTGTAAGAACAGTTTCCGGCGAGACTGCCATATTGATTTTTCTGTTCTCCTTAGTCGCCATAATATTGATGCTGTATTTCCTGCGGATATCAAGCTCTCCGACGGTTTTGCCGATCCATTCCTCTGGTACCTCTACTTCAAAAATGGCATGAGAATCATCAACCTCGATGTAATCCCGAATGTGGTCGGCGGTATACCGAATAGAAGCCCATTTTGCCACCTGTTTTTCCGGGTAAACGACCTCGTCCGCTCCGTTGCGCAGAAGGAATTTTGCCTGTACATCACGCTCGGCGCGGGACACAACTAATTTTGCACCGAGTTCTTTCAGCAAAGAAGTAGTTTCAAGTGAGTTTTGAAAATTACCTCCGATGGTGACGATGCATACATCAAAGTTGCCGATACCGAGCGACTTTAAAAACTCCGTATTTGTGCTGTCGCCGATTTGTGCATTGGTGACGATCGGCAGGATTTCATTTATTCTTTCTTCGTTGCTGTCTACTGCCATCACCTCATGCCCGAGTTTGTTCAGTTGCAAAGCAATATGCTTACCGAATCTGCCGAGACCTATCAACAATATGTTTTTCATAACAGTAACTCCTTTATCCGACTGTGATCTTTTCGAGCGGCAGTTTTGCACCGCTCTGATTTTTATTAGAGATCGCCGCATAGATCAGGGTAAGTCCACCGACTCTTCCCAGATACATTAAGACGATCAAAATAAACTGAGAAAAAACACTGAGCTGCGGCGTTACGCCGAGCGTAAGGCCGACCGTTCCGACGGCGGATGCCGTTTCGTAAAGGCAGGCGCTAAGCGGCATACTTTCTGCCGTGCTGATAATAATGCCGCCGATAAAAAATAGCAGGAAATATATTACGGCGATGGTTGAGGCGCTTTTTACCGCCGAGCATTCAAGCCGTCTGCCATAGACTTCAGTATCGTTTTTTTTACGGCAGACGGCAAGCGTAGTCGTTTTTATACCGCCGGCGGTGGAACCGGGTGAGCCGCCGACAAGCATCAGCAGGATCATAATTGCTTTGGAAGATTCAGTCATGGCGGTAAGGTCGGCGGTGTTGAATCCGGCGGTTCTCGGTGTGACAGACTGAAAAAGCGAGGCAAGGATCTTCTCACCGGGCGGCAGTCCTGTGAAATCGAAGAGGAAAAAAAATATTGCGGGGACGATAATAAGAATCACCGATGTTACTAATATTACCTTGCTTTGCATACGGTATTTTTTGAAATGCCACCTGTTTGTACAGATATCATCCCAAGTCAAAAAGCCAATGCCGCCCACGATAATTAAAATCATAATTACAATGTTTATTGTCGGCTCTCCGACGTATCCCGTAAGAGATGGATATTTGTTTTCGGTGGTGCCGAGTATGTCGAATCCTGCATTGCAAAAAGCGGAGACCGAATGAAACACCGCCATCCAAATTCCTTTGAAACCGTGATCTCTGCAAAATACCGGTAGCATGGCAACCATTCCGATAAGTTCGATCAGAAAAGTCCCACGTACAATAAAGCGAGTCAGGCGAACGATGCCGCCGACTTTTGGGGCTGAAATGGCATCCTGCATGGTGCTGCGTTGCATCAGCGATATTTTTCTGCCGGAAAGCATGGCAAATGTTGCAGCAACCGTCACAACGCCAAGTCCGCCTATCTGAATAAGCAGCAAAATCACCGCCTGCCCGAAAGCGGACCAATAGCTGCCTGTATCCTGCACAACAAGCCCCGTAACGCAAACAGCGGAGGTTGAAGTGAACAGTGCCTCATGAAATGGTGTAACAGATCCGGTGTTTGATGAAAATGGTAGCATCAAGATAAGTGCTCCAAGTACAATGACTCCGGCAAAACCCAGAGCAATCAGCTTAAAGGATGACAGCCGTTTTTTTCTATGTATAATTTCAAGCATATATATTTCTCCTTTTTCTGCTTGCTTACAAAGAGTATAACGTGAAATATAAAAAAAAGGTGTAATGATCTGGTTTACTGTATTAAGATCGTATAAAGATGCCCATGCTAAAAAAATAGTGCAGCGTATATTAAACGGCACAGACAAAGACAACTTGCTTGAAACTGTTGTGCAGCTCGAAACAGAACAACAGTTTCAAGCAATTTGAAAAAGCGGATGCAGAGATTTTGGACAGACGTGAACAATACACCGCCTCCTACTCGATTGGGAGAATTCATCCCTGTCACACAAAAATACGTTGTGAAGATGCGTGACCGCGCGAATGGGAAGCATGCCGCATGACCGCGCCCGGCGCAAAAATTCTGTGACAGGAGTCTGTTTTACTTCCTATTTTGGCAAATATGTACAATCATATGCCGCCTGTTTTCTGGCAATAGTTACGAAAATTGGAAAAAAGCGGAAAATATTGATTAAATCGGGATTTTTCGTGTTAAAATAGAAATGGATGCTTTAAAACTGTGATGAAAGGAGAATCGGGGAAGATGTTTGAGATCGGTGAGTATATTGTGTATGGAGTGAAGGGTGTATGCCGGATTGAGGATATTACCCACATTGACATTTCCGGGGCGGATAAAGACCGTTTGTATTATGTTCTTGCCCCGGTTGGCGATGGCAGTGGAAGGATCTATGCACCGACGGACAATCAGAAGATTACGATGCGCAAAGTGATTTCCAGGGAGGAAGCGGATCAGCTGATTGAGGATATGCCTAAGATCGAGCAGCTCTGGGTGCCGGATGACAGGCAGAGAGAGGCGAGATACAAGGAGGCAATGAACACCTGCGATTACCGTGCGTGGGTCAGCATTGTAAAGACACTATACATCAGAAAACAGGAGCGCACGGCACAGGGGAAGAAGATCACGGCGCTGGACGAGCGCTACATGCGGACAGCGGAGAATGAACTGTACAGTGAACTCTCGCTCACACTCGGCATACCGAAGGATGAGATGGAGCAGTATATCAGAGAGCGGCTGACGCAATAAACGCTGTGCCTGCGTCTGAAACAGGATTGTTATGAAAAACCCGTCATGAAATGAGAAAGGAAATCATTTCATGACGGGTTTTATGCAAAATAGGATACGGTGGCATGAATGCCGTCACTGCTGGCTTCTGCCGGTATGGAACATATTCCATACGTCATCGATTGCATCGATCCGTATTATACGGTGGTATTGACACCGTTGACAGCGGCGTGCTCATCTTCGTCCATCGGAATGACCAGACATTTCTGCCCGTCGATGACCTGGGAGTGAATCTGTCCGACTTTTTCCGGCTTGACGCGCAGGATGACATCGTAGGTCTTGACGGCAGGGACATCTTCGCCATCGGCATCTCCCTCCGAGACCGGAACGGAGCGCGTCTCCTCGAGCTGTTGCTTTAAGTTTTCCACCTGCTTTACCAGCTCCAGCTTTTCTTTGCGCTTTCCGTTGGCTTCCACAAGCTTCGGATCAACTAACTGTCCGGCTTCCGGAAGTTCCTCGCCAAATACATTTTCATAGGTGTTCTCAATGACGGCTGCCTGTTCCTCGGTGACACTGCTTTCTGCAAGGACATCTGCAATGGCGGATCTGGTGACGATGACCGGTTCCGGTTCCACCGTCTCGTCCTCCGTGACCGGAATCATATTGTTCAGATTTTCCTGGATATCCCCGAAGACAGCGTCGCTCTCTTCCTCATCCTCACCGATGACTTCTTTGACGATGCTCTGGAATGTCAGCTTTTTCTCGGTGGCGGTCAGCTTGGTGCCACAGCCGAGACCGGATTCCATGAATTCCGCGTGCGGTGTCTTGGTATCCCTGGTGTAGAACATCACGGAGTGAATATCGCTGCTGCGGTCGGTAAATGCCGGAAAAACGAAACCGGTGTCCGGAACGCCGACCACCCAGTCGCGGATGCGCGGCCCGATACGGTTCTCGTCCTCGCGGTAGCCAAGCCCCGGCTTGGTCAGAGTGACCGGACAGATCGCACACAGCAGATACTCGTAGACTTCCTCGGATTCGTCGAGCTTATTATTGTCGGAGGTTTTGGTCATGACATCGTAAGCGTCGTGGAAAACCAGAATCAGATAATTCCCGACATAACTGTAATTCTCAATGACAAGATCATAGAATGTGTCCATGAGGTCATCGTTTTTTAATGCGCTCTCGCGCAGACCCATCAAAAACTGCTGTCTTCCGCCCGGTGCTTCCTCGGCAGTCGGAAATTCCAGTTCCAGAATGTTGTTGCCGATCGTGCCGGACATAACCTTTTTGGCAATTTCCAGGTATTTATAGAATTCCTCATCCTCCAGATTTAAGAAGGTCTCCCCGAAGGTTGTGACCTTGTTGCGGTCTGCGTCGACGTAGCAGCCGCAGAGTCTGGTGAAGGTGCAGGCATCTTTTTTAAAACGTCTTTTTAACTCCAAGATATCTTTTTTATTCATATATCATCATCCTATGCCTTTCGTAAATCGTGCACAAGATATTATAGCGAAAAAATGGGTGGTGTGCAAGAAGAATGGAATGTGGACACGGGAGAATGGAAAGGTACTTGCCGGTGCAGAAAAGTACAGGTATAATGGATAGAAGTGGCGCACAGCGCTTTTTAATAAGAAAATGACTGTATGCAGGAAGTGGGCGGCAGGCAGCGACAGAGGGTGGATTGATGGCAAAATTATATTATTACTATGGTGCAATGGGAAGTTCTAAGACGGCAAATGCGCTGATGACGCATTTTAACTATGAGGAAGTGGGACAGAAAGCGCTGTTATGTAAACCGGCGATCGATGCCAGAGATGGCGAGCGGACGGTATATTCAAGGATCGGGCTTCAACATGACTGCATTCTGTTAGAAGAACTGCAGCAGATGAAGGAGGAGGAGATTCGCGGATATGACTGCATCATTGTAGACGAGGTGCAGTTTGCCACGCCGCAGCAGGTGGATTTTCTGTCTGATATTGTGGATTTTATGGATGTGCCGGTGGTCTGTTATGGACTGCGCGCAGATTTCCGTAACCTGCTGTTCCCGGGGAGCGAGCGCCTGATTGCGATTGCGGATGTGATCCAGGAGTTAAAGACGGTGTGCTGGTGCGGCAGAAAAGCTACCTGTAATACGAGATACAACGAGCATGGCATTGTGCGCTCTGGTCCGCAGGTCATGTTAGGAGCAAACGACAGCTATGTGGCGCTCTGCAGAAGACATTTTAAGCTGGGAATGTTAGGACCCGATGCCGAAGCAAAAGAACAGTGCGCGGAGTAGAACCGTTTCTGTTTGGAAAGCGGGCAGGTTTACGAGGCAGGGAGTGGAAAGGAATACGATATGTTAGAAACGGAACGGCTGCTATTGAGAAAGTGGACAGAGGAAGACGCGGACAGTTTATTTGAATATGCAAAAGACCCGGCGGTTGGTCCGATTGCAGGATGGCCGCCGCACCGGTCAAGAGAGGAAAGCCTGGATGTGATCCGGAATGTACTAAACGGCAGAGAGTGCTATGCGATCTGCGAAAAGGGAAATCCAAAAGCAATCGGTGCGATTGAACTGATATTAAACAGACATAACGATACGGAAAATCATGACGAGGAATGTGAGCTGGGGTACTGGCTTGGAAAACCTTTCTGGGGAAGAGGCTATATGCCGGAGGCAGCAAGAGAAATGATCCGTCATGGATTTGAAGATCTCGGCATGAATACCATATGGTGCGGATATTTTGAGGGCAATCAGAAGTCAAAAAGAGTGCAGGAGAAGATTGGCTTTGTATATCATCACACACGGGAAAAGGTATCCGTGCCGTTAATGAAGGAAGTGCGTACCGAACATCGAAATATAATGACGAAAGAGCGCTGGATGGCGGAGAGAGAAAAGAATTGTGGAAAAGTATGAACGAGATATTGGTAAAGCAGCTGGCGATTGATTTCTGTACAGAGGAAGGAGCAGTTACCAGCAGGGAAAATGTCTTCACTGTGTATACCCCGCTGCAGGGACGCAGGATTTTTGAAGAAGGGGAATGTTTTCTGAAGATTGCCTGCATCAATGGCAAGATTCTTGCATCCGGTAAGAAGGATATTATTGCATGGGTGAGGGAAACATTTAAAGACAGAAGCGGCGCCTGGTTCATGGACGTGGAAGCTTTACATGAGCTGGAAGCAGGTTTAAAAATGTTCCACTGCCAGATTGCACAGGCTCATCCATTTTATATTGCGACCGAAATGTCCGAGGTAGACACGAAAGATTATGAGATCCGAATCTTTGAGGGAGAAGAACTGGAGCCATTCAGAGGAGATGAACGCTTTGGAGAAGCATTTCTCTTTCATGAGCTGCCAAAGGATGAAATTGGGGTAGGAGCTTACAGAGATGGCGTCCTTCTTGGCATGGCGGGCGCTACAAGCGACAGCGACAGCATGTGGCAGATTGGAATTAATGTGATGCCGGAGGCAGAAGGACTTGGAATAGGTTCCATGCTTGTTGCGGTCCTGAAAAACGAGATTTTAAAGCGCGGGAAGCTTCCGTTTTATGGTACCTCAATGTCACATATAGCATCGCAGAGAGTAGCACTTGGGGCGGGATTTGTGCCGATGTGGGCGGAGCTGTATTGTAAATCCTGCAAGTAAAGGAGAAGGACTCGGTATGGAAAAATGACATCCATCGGAAGCCGAATGTCATTATAAAAAGTTCGGAAAATAAGACATATAGTGTTGAAAATATTGGTATAAAATACGGAGCAGAACGGGAATAAACGCTTGTATTTTCATATACTATATGTTAGGACACCAATAGAAATTTGAGGGGTATGTAAGCCCATATTAGTGTGTGAATATATGTAACATAAGCTGCCTGTGTGGCAGCCGCTGATATGGCAGTGCCCATTTTTTATTTCTTTTTCATATGCAGCAAAAAATAGACATCAATCTACTTTGACAGGTAGAATTTGATGTCTTTTTTGATTTAACTTTTAACGAAATATCATTATGCCATTAGACAAGGGCAAATAGAATTTATCTGTTCTGCGCGGACCGGAGCGGAGCGAAGAAGTCAGCGTCCGGTGGACGCTGTTAGGCAACGACCGGAGCGGAGCGAAGAAACTCGAATGTTCGAGTCCGGCAGGACTCGAAAAAAAGAGATACATCATGCGATGTATCTCTTTTCCCCAGAGCGCGAGACGGGACTCGAACCCGCGGCCCCGACCTTGGCAAGGTCGTGCTCCACCAACTGAGCCACTCGCGCATAGGTTGTTGTGTCGGTCATGTCTGCCAGACACATTTGATATCATACAACATGAGTTACAATTTGTCAACACTAAATTTGAAATATTTATGCAGATTTTTAGGCGACATACAATAAAAAAGTTGACACCAAATGCGATACCACATAAAATAAAATCAAGAGATATAAAGAATGTCAAAGTGGGATAAACTGATAGCACGTATATGCAATTTATCGAAAGACCTCCGGTTTGATGAGTTGCGAAAGGTATTGGAAAGTTACGGATATGAAATGAATGCACCGAGAAGCGGAAGCAGTCATTATACGTTCAGAAAACAGAGCTGTATGCCAGTTACAATACCGAAGCATGAACCAATCAAGAAAGTTTATGTGGAAATGGTGCGGCAGATTGTAGAAAGCGAGGCGAAGAATGATGAAGACGCTGAATGATTACATGGCAATGTCTTATCGTATGGAAATTGTAGAAGATAAAGATGAAGGTGGATTTGTGGTTTCTTATCCGGATTTGCCTGGCTGCATTACCTGTGGTGAAACTGTAGAAAGTGCGGTGGCGAATGCACTGGATGCGAAAAAGGCGTGGCTTGAAGCTGCATTGGAAGATGGCGTGGAGATTCATGAACCAGACAGTCTGGAAGATTATTCCGGTCAGTTTAAGCTGAGAATTCCTCGGAGCCTGCACAGATCACTGGCAGAACATTCGCAAAGAGAAGGAATTAGCATGAACCAGTATTGTGTATATCTTCTTTCCAGAAATGATGCAGTCTTTTCAAAATAACGATTGTGAAACACTTATGCTATGCTTGCTTTGAAGTGGCAACAAATTGGCAACAGAAAATCAGCGGGCCAAAATAATATATGTAACAGAATGGCAGAAAAAACGAAACAAATATGTTTAAATCCATCTTCGGATTTGCCGAGTTTGAATAGGAGAAGATTTTTTTGACCAATGGTTAATTAACCAGAAATTGCCAAGGCTTTCAACAGCAGAGCGCGAGACGGCGCAAGACGTCCAGTGGACGTCTGCTCTGCGCCGACCGGAGCGGAGCGTAGACCTCGAACGACCTGGTCCGGCAGGACTCGATTTAACAAAAAAGGACATCCATCGGATGTCCTTTTTGTTAAAAGAGAGCGCGAGACGGGACTCGAACCCGCGGCCCCGACCTTGGCAAGGTCGTGCTCCACCAACTGAGCCACTCGCGCATAAGTTGTTGTGCCGGTTATGTCTGCCGGACACATTTGATATCATACAGCGTGAATGAAAATTTGTCAACGCCTTTTTTTATATTTTTTGAAAAACTTGAACAATTTGTGATTTTAAAGTGTTTTTGAGAGTAAAGCAGTCATGGGAAAGAGTACACCACATATAATGTAATAATCAGTATGCGGAGGCTTAAGATGAGTGCAAAGACAAAGATCGTGGTTCTTCATATGAAAGAACTGATTTATACACTGATTTTCGCAGGACTTGGAATTCTGCTGATTTTTTTACTGCTGTTCATGTTCCTGCCCGGAAAAGAGGACGGAGAGTCGGTAGAGACAATGAGGTATGTGGCGGGAGTGTACACGTCATCGATCCAGTTTGGAGAGCATGCGGTGGATATGCAGGTGATTGTGGATGAAAACCGGATTCAGTCCGTCTCCATGGTCAATCTCGATGAGACGGTGGAGACAATGTATCCGCTGATGGAGCCGGCATTGGAAAACATTGCGGATCAGGTGGTGGAAAAACAGACCACGGAAGGAATTACATACAATGCGGATTACCAGTATACATCAGTGGTATTGTTGAACGCGATTGAGAATGCACTGGCGAAGGCGGAACTCTCCGGCGCAGAGACGGGAGAGTAGAAGAGCGTACATAGAAAAATTGCAGGATGGCAGAAAAATACCCGGGTGCGGAAAAGTCGCCCCGGGTTCTTTTGCGTTATTCTTCTGTGCTTAAGGAATTCATGTAATCGGTGATGGCATCGACATTGGCGTAAATGGTCTCAACCGGCTTCTTGCTCTCATAGATGCGGTAACCGGACACACCAGCCCAGCCTGCGAGCGCGATGACAACCAGCCAGCCGCAGACAACAGCGAGCAGATGCAGGCGCTTCTCCTTTGCCATAGTCTTCTTGCGGTTCTTTTTCTCTTCTTTATAGCGGTCTACTTTAGCCTGACTCATAATCTGTCTCCTTTATGTGTTCAATCTTTATTCTCTGCAAAATAAAGTAAAATTCCAAGAAATAATATAACCCATTTGCGGGAAAAATGCAACAGAAATGCACCTTGTCATTTCACGGAAAATTGAGTACAATTAAGAATTAGCAGAATAGAATGGAAGAAAAACGGGAGGAACGGCATGAGTCTCGCAGATAAGATTTTTGTGGATATGTGTAAGGATATACTGGAAAACGGAACCAGCACGGAGGGGGAAAAAGTAAGACCACACTGGGAGGATGGGACGAGCGCCTATACGATCAAGAAATTCGGTGTGGTGAACCGCTATGATCTCTCAAAAGAGTTCCCTGCGATCACGCTCCGCAAGACGGCGATCAGGACCTGCACGGAGGAGATGCTCTGGATCTGGCAGCGCAAGTCCAATAACATTCATGACTTAAACAGCACGGTCTGGGATGAGTGGGCGGACGCGGACGGCTCCATCGGAAAAGCATACGGTTACCAGCTCGGCGTGAAGCACCAGTACAAGGAAGGCATGATGGATCAGGTTGACCGCGTGATCTACGATCTGAAGAATAATCCGTTCAGCCGGCGCATCATGACAAACATCTATGTACATGCGGATCTGCATGAGATGAATCTATATCCGTGCGCATACAGTATGACGTTCAATGTGACGCATCAGCCGGGAGATGAGAAGCTGACACTCAACGCGATCTTAAACCAGCGCTCGCAGGATGTGCTTGCCGCCAACAACTGGAACGTCTGCCAGTATGCGGTGCTGATGCATATGCTGGCGCAGGTATGCGATATGAAGGTCGGGGAACTGGTACATGTCATCGCGGATGCACATATTTATGACCGGCACGTGCCGATTATCAGGGAACTGATCGAGAGAGAGCAGCATCCGGCACCGAAGTTTACCCTCAATCCGGATGTCAAAGATTTTTACCAGTTCACGACAAAGGATATCACGATCGAGGATTACGTGACGGGACCGCAGATCAAAAATATCCCGATCGCGGTGTAAGCACGAACAGAAAGGCGTAAAAAATGAATTTAATAGCAGCAGTGGATCAAAATTGGGCAATCGGCAATAAAAATGAGTTACTGGTGAGAATTCCGGCGGATCAGAAGTTTTTCCGTGAGACGACGACCGGCAAGGTGGTGGTCATGGGAAGAAAAACGCTGGAGAGTTTTCCGAACGGGCTTCCGCTTAAGAACCGCACCAATATCGTGCTGACACACGATCATACCTATAAGGTTCCGGGTGCGGTTGTCGTTCATGACATGGATGAGCTTCATGAAGAATTAAAAAAATATGACAGTGAGGATATCTATGTGATCGGCGGAGAGACGATCTACAGACAGCTTCTGGATGAGTGCGACGTGGCGCACATCACAAAAATTGACTATGCGTATGATGCAGATGCGTATTTTCCGAATCTGGATGAGAGACCGGAGTGGAAGATCACGGCGGACAGCGAGGAGCAGACGTACTTTGATCTGGAGTATTATTTTTACCGGTACGAGAGGGTAAAATAGGCGGGATGGCGTAGAGATGGAGAATTTTATTTACAGTGTGGATGCAACATTTCCGATCTTTTTAGTCATGGTGATCGGTTATATCCTAAAACAGATCGGGATGTTAAACGACAATTTCGTCACGGTGGCAAACCGGTTCAACTTTAAGGTGACACTGCCGTTTATGCTGTTCCGCGATATTTCCGGCGTGGATATCCGGGCGGTCTTCGACATCCGGTATGTGCTGTTCTGCGCGCTCGTGAGCACGGCGTGCTTCTGGATCATCTGGGGCGGTGTGAAGCTGTTTTTGAAGGATCAGAGCATGCGGGGAGCTTTTGTGCAAGCGTCGTTCCGCAGCAGCGCAGCGGTGATGGGACTGGCGTTCATCCAGAACATGTACGGAAGCTCGGCGATGGGACCGCTGATGATCGTGAGCGCAGTGCCGCTCTACAATATTTTTTCTGTGATTGTGCTGACGTTTGAAGGGGCACATTCCGGGGAGGTGGATCCGAAGCAGAAGGTTAAGGATGCCTGCATCAACATTGCAAAGAATCCGATCATTCTGGGAATCTTGGCCGGACTTGTCGTGGGACTTCTTGGCATTGATTTTCCGGTGATTGTGGATAAGACGGTGAACAGTGTGGCACAGATGGCGACGCCTCTGGCGCTTATCACGATCGGAGCAGGTTTTGAGGGAAGAAAAGCGCTGGCGAAGATCCGTCCGACGATTGCGGCATCCATGATCAAGCTGGTCGTCCAGCCGCTCATTTTTCTGCCGGTCGCTGCGTGGATGGGATTCCGCGGGGAGCAGATGATCGCAATTCTGATTATGCTGGCATCTCCGACGACGCCGAGCTGCTACATCATGGCGAAGAACATGGACAACGATGGCGTACTCACCGCGAGCGTGATCGTGATGACGACGCTTCTGGCGGCATTTACCCTGACCGGATGGATCTTTATTTTGAAGACAGTAGGATTGATAGGGTAAAGGTTCTTGATGTATTTTAATATTCTTGATTTATCTTTGGATAGGATTGCATTTGTGAAAAAGATGGGCTATAGTTTTTTACAATAATCCTTTCTGCAGGAAACGGACGGCAGAGAGAAGGTAAGGAGGACGGCATGGATATTACAGGCAGAAAGTTATTTGTGAAAGCTTTGCAGGAAGAAGGCGAGCAGGCCTGCGTGATGGACGATGTCTGGTATCCGGGCGGAACGGTGACGGATCTTTTTGATGAACTATATAAGCAGGATGGTATCGAAGTCGTCTTACCGCGTCATGAGCAGGGGCTGATCCATGAGGCGGAAGGATATGCCCGGTCGACGGGAAAAGTGGGAGTGTGTCTGGTCACGAGTGGACCGGGAGCCACCAATATCATGACGGGGCTTGCAGACGCGCACTATGACAGCATCCCCCTGGTCTGTTTTACCGGACAGGTGCCGTTATCCCTCATTGGAAACGATGCGTTTCAGGAGGTAGATATTGTGGGCATGACGCGGAGCATCACCAAGTACGGCGTGACGGTGCGGAAAAGAGAGGATCTGGGGCGCATCATCAAGATGGCGTTCTACATTGCCTCCACGGGGAAGCCCGGACCGGTGCTCATCGATATCCCAAAGGATATCCAGACGGCTCTCGGACCGGCAGAGTATCCTTCCAGTGTGCAGATCCGCGGTTACAAACCGAATGAGAGCGTGCATGTGGGACAGCTGAAAAAAGCTTATAAGCTGTTGCGTGGGGCGAAGAAGCCGCTTATACTGGCGGGCGGAGGCATTAACATTGCACATGCCAACGACAGGCTGCTTCAGTTTGCGGAAAAAATGCAGATTCCGGTTGTGACGACGATCATGGGAAAAGGAGCAATCCCGACCGGGCATCCCCTTTATGTGGGGAACAGCGGTATGCACGGAAAATATGCCGCAAATATGGCAGTCAGCAAATGTGACGTGCTGTTTTCCATCGGCACCAGATTCAACGACCGCATCACCGGCGATCTAAACGAGTTTGCGCCGAAGGCGAAGATCGTACATATCGACGTGGATACGGCGGCG
>OBAG01001587.1_pt1 | contig 13424 bp, 9 predicted proteins | sample 1517701 | NCBI WGS metagenome assembly OBAG01 (sample SAMN04571702, study PRJEB22368) | human gut metagenome | biome: human gut; material: stool | host: Homo sapiens | place: Luxembourg | collected 2012-09-07 | reverse complement strand
TAGTCTCTTCCTGCTGTCGGTGCGCCATAGCCTGCGAAATGCTTCACACAGGAAGCAATTTTGTACGGCTCCTTCAGATCGTCTCCCTGGAATCCGCGCACCATTCCGGCACAGAACAGACCGTTCAGATACGGATCCTCACCGGTAGACTCCATGACACGGCCCCATCTTGCATCGCGGACCAGGTCGGTCATCGGTGCGAAGGTTACGTGAAGGCCGGAAACAGCTGCCTCTTTTGCAGCAACTGCCGCACACTTTTCGGACAGCTCCGGTTCAAACGTTGCGCCCTGTCCCAGCGGAATCGGGAAAATGGTTTTGAAGCCGTTGATGACATCCAGCATGAACAGCATCGGGATGTGATGCGGGTGCTGCTCCACAAAATCCTTCTGGATTTTCTTTAACGTTTCTGCGCCCATGCTTCCCAGGATAGAACCGGAAAGCGCTACATTTTCCGGCGTAAAGCCTTTATCCGCCATCGGTCCCATGGCTGTGATGTCCATATCTTTATTGAAGAAGGCACCCACCACCTGGCTCATCTGGTTCACTTTTTCTTCCAGCGTCATGTCGGCCAGAAGCTCTTTTAATTTCTGCTCGGTCATTTTTTCTCCTCCATACCTCGTTTTTGCTGTATCTGCTTCTTCAGAAACCCCTAAAATGTCAGAAAAATATCGTTTTTCCGTTTTTTCTGAATCTTATACTGAAATTTTACCACATCTGACCTGAAAAAAATATCCCCTGATCCGACCTTTTTCTTTCACTATTCTGACCTGTTTGCTGCTGTTCCGGTGCGTAAGAAAGTGATAAAATCCTCTGTTATTTCCCGGACATGTGAAGGGGGCTTTCCGCTATTTTTCACTAAAACTTCTTCGGTATTCCAACGGTGCGTATCCCGTATTATCCTTAAACATCTTCGTAAAGTACGAGAAATTACTGTACCCCACATACAGCGACACCGTATTGATCGGCAGCGTGCTCTGTGTCAGGAGCTTTTTTGCCTCCTCCACCCGCTTTTGGATGATATAATTACTGATCGAAATACCCTTTTCTTTTTTAAAGATCCGGGACAGATAATCCGTATTCAAAAAGACAAGCTCCCCAAGCTCCTCCCGGTGAATCTCCTCCCGGTAATGTGCATTGATATAAGCGCATACCTGACTCGTGACCGAATCTGATTTGTTGATGTACTGTCTGTACTGAACTGCTTTCCGAACCAGTACCCCGGCATATTCCATCATCTCTTCTCTGCCATAAAGGGAATTCCGATGCAGGTTTTCCATATCCGCATCTGCAAACAGTGCATACGCCTTGATCTCCCGTTCCGAAAGCCATGCATACACCACCTGCGTCAGATCGGTACGGAGTGCTACCAGAAGCTCCCTGGTAATCATTCCTTCCCGCTCCGTCCGGTCAAGGTATTTCTGCAGCCGCTCCAGCAGCTCCTCCGGTTTTTCCTCCGAAAGCAGAGCTTTCCACACATCCAGCTCCTTATTTTCGTAGCTGGTCTGCGGAGCCTGAAATTCGTTCAGAAACAGCACCTCGTTCCGCACAGAAAGGCTTCCCTCCCGCATTTTCTGAAGATTCCGGCTCTGCTTTTGCATCCCCAGTACAGATTCCCACTGTCCGGCACCGCACCACAGCTCCGGATAAATTTTTTCATTCATCCACGCAACAAACTGCCTCAGAATTTCACAATCCCGCCCGCCGTCCTGCGGAAATGCTTTTTCCTTTGACTGTGTAACAATCCAGTAGATGCCCGGTTCCTGGTAAAAAACAGTATCTACCGCAATATCCGTTTCCTCATACAGTTCCGACAGCACATTATCGATCACAAACTCCATGGTCGCGGTATCCCACATCTCCCGCTTATTGCTCTTTATTTCCGGCATCAGACAAATCAGCCGGAAATAGTGTCCCGGTCCGTATGGCAGCTGGCGCTGTGCTGCCGTTTCGCAGAATTTTTCCTCGGAGAAGCCGTCTTTCAGCACATTTTTCCAGATATCCTGCTGCAGAATTTTTCTGTTCTGGTTCCACTTGATGCTTTCCTGCCTGAGATCCTGTATTTTCTTTTCTTTCGCAACGGATTCCGCCGCACGCTGTACGGCTTCCTTCAGCTTGTCAAAATCGATGGGCTTCAGCAGATAATCGACACTGTTCAGCTGAATCGCTCTTCTGGCATAGTCAAACTCCGCATAGCTTGTCAGAAATATGACCTGGACCTTCAGCTCCTCTTTTCTGACCCACTCCACAAAGTCGAATCCCGTTCCGCCCGGCATCACGATATCGCTGATCACGATATCAATGTCCACCATTCCCATGATGTTCTTCGCCTGCTGTACGGAAAACGCGGTATACACCTCGTTCACCCCGGTCTCTGTAAGATCGAGGTTTCTTTTGATACTTTCAATCACGTACTCTTCATCATCCACGAGCAATAGTTTCATGTTCTTCCCCCCCTGTCCTGTATGGAATGTGGATATCTACAATCGCTCCGCCGAGCGGACTGTTATCGAAATGAATCTCGCCGGAATCGCCATAATAATAGTGGAATCGTTTCAGACAGTTTTCGATTCCGATATGCTTTCCATGCTCGGAAATATCTTCCCCTGCTTTCAGCCTTTGCAGCGTCTCCTCCGGAAAGCCGTTTCCGGTGTCCGAAATATAAATGTTGACATACTTTTCGTCTCCGCGATCCTCCGGGTAAACCGTCACGGAAATCAGCGGAACCTTCTCCAGCGTCAGGGCATGTTTTGCCGCATTCTCTACAAACACCTGAATCAGGAACGGGAAGATTACTGCGTTTTCCACCTCTTCATGAACCTCAAAATAATAGGTGAATTTTTCCGGATAGCGCAGCAGCAGAATTTTGAGGTAATTTTCACAGTGGTTCGTCTCCGCCGTTACCGGCACCATCTCGCTTGTATTCCGGAAAATATACGCAAGATAATCGGACGTAATACGGCTCATCGACTTTGCATGGTCGTACTGACCGAAGTCGATCATGCTGTAGATAAAGTTCAGACAGTTCATATAAAAATGCGGGCGGATCTGGATTTTCAGGTAGTCCATCTCGATCTTCTGTTTTTGCAGCTCCTGCTCATACAGCGTGATCTTCAACCGGCGGATCTGGTGAATCATGTTCCGGAATTTATCGTCAATCCGCTCCAGCTCTACCAGGTTTCCTTCCGACATCTGATAGGTGAGGTCCCCATTGTCATATTTCTGAAGATTTTCCGTAAACATACCGACCGGCCTTAGAATTTTGCTTTCCAGATGGAACAAAAGCAAGGAACCCGCAATGACCATCAGAAAAGCAACGCCGAGAAGGGCAAACACACTTCCCGTCATCAGATTTAAGACTCCCGTCCAGGAAATCTTAATCCGGATTTCAAACGGCGCCTGTGAAAGCTCTTGCCGGAAGGTGTAATTGTCAGTATCAATTTTCGAATCGTCCGTTACAATTCCTTTTTCCGTCAGTATTCCGATGCTTTTTCCGTTCTGGTCAACGAGGCTGACATAGCCGCTCTTCCCAAGAGACAGTTCAGAGAACGGTTCCAGAATTGTCTTCAGATTGACGTAGCAGCCGAGTCCAACGCCCTGACTCTGCGCTACCTTGAGCATATAAATATCGTCTCCCTGGCACATCACGGTCCATTTTTTCTTGACTGCATACGCCTGCTGCGACAGGCTTTTGATCCGGCGCTTCAGTGCCTCCTGCAGATACGGGTCAACGGCGTAAAGCCCGTCGGAGGAAATGCTCAGCTGATATAAGCTGTCATCCTTCTGCGTATAGAGAAAAACATTGTAATCCGTTCCAAAATCCCACGCTGCAGATACATAATTCCTTCGCAGCTGCGTAATGACATATTCCTCATACTGATCCTTCTCCATCAGATCCATATATTTCCAGAACGCAGAATCCGGGTTGGAGCCGTCCATTACAGTCGAGAACAGGTTTCGGCTGATTCGAAAAAAACGGTTATCCAGCTCATCCGTATACAGCTTTGAAATCTCTTCCAGCTGCTCATATACCTGCCGCTGCGTCCGGTTCAGAATAAGCACGCTCCCAGCCAGAAAAAGCAGCAGCATACTCAGCAGGCAGATCAAAAGATAACGCCCCTGCTGCGCCAGTGTTGTTTTTTTCGTCTGTTTTGAAATACGCATGAAGTTTCCTCCTTTTTTCTGTTCCGGTACGCTCGAAATTTTTCCGTGTTTGATTTTACGAACTGATCTTTTTTTCTGAATATAATACAGCAGAAAAACAGTACACCTCATGTTTCCATGAGTCTGTACTGTTTTTCTGATTTATGTCGGAAACACCGAAATGTTTCTCTTTTTTATTCCTGCATGGAAAATCATCCCTTTACCGCGCCAAGTGTGATACCTTCTGCGAAGTATTTCTGAAGGAACGGATAGATGATAAACAGCGGCAGCATGGCGATAAATGCGATTGCCATACGGATCGAGGTTGTCGGCAGCTTTGCCACCTCGGCACCGATATTTCCAGTTACTTTTCCACTTGCCAGGTACTGAATATCGGTGATCATCTGGTTCAGCAGGTTCTGGATACTGTAAAGCTTCTGGCCTTCATTTCCTGATAAATAGTATAAACCATTTGTCCAGTCATTCCAATAGCCAAGTGCGGAAAACAGTCCCATGGTTACCAGAATCGGTTTTCCAAGCGGCAGTGTGATGCTGGTGAAAATCTTCATGTGTCCTGCGCCATCGATTTTGGCCGCCTCGAACAGCGCGTCCGGGATACTGGTGTTAAAGTAGCTTCGGATCATCAGCACGTTGTTTGCACTTAACAGGAAGCCCGGAACAATCAACGCCCAGATCGTGTTTTTGATGTGAAGATAATTTACATACATCAAGTAGGTCGGCACCAGTCCGCCGTTGAACAGCATCGTAAAGAATACGAAAAAGGTAATTGCTCTGCGGTACGGCAGTTTTTTAACAGAAAGCGGATATGCCAACAGAGCGGACATCGCAATATTTGCAGCGGTACCAACAATCGTTACAAAAACGGTGATTCCGTACGCTCTCAGGATTTTCTCACCCTGACGGATGATATAGGAGTAAGCATAAAAGCTGAATTTCTCCGGGAAGAACGAATATCCGTTGCGGATCAGTGTGTTTTCATCGGTCAGCGAGGAAATAAATACGAGTACAAACGGCAGTACAATGGATAACGTAATCAGAATGAGTACTACATTAATCCAGAACTGGAAACGTTTTGCTTTTTTTGAATTTGTCATACTTCCATCCTCCTAGAATAATGCCTGGTCTTTGTCTACTCTGCGGACAATCCAGTTACTCAACATTACGACACAGAAGCCTACCAGAGACTGGTATACACCGGCTGCAGATGACATACTGATATTTCCCTGCTCAATCAGGGCGCGGTATACATAGGTATCGATAACGTTTGTGGTCGGGAACAGAACACCGGAGTTCATTGGTACCTGATAGAACAGACCGAAATCGGAATAGAAAATTCTTCCGATGCTGAGAAGCAGCAGGGTGATGATGGTCGGAACGAGGCTCGGCAGTGTGATTTTCGTAATCTCCTGCCATTTGCTTGCGCCGTCCAGTCTGGCAGCCTCATAGAAGGAAGGATCGATACCGATCAGCGATGCAATGTAGATCAGGCATCCATATCCTACGCCCTTCCAGCAGTTCGCGATGATCAGGATCGCCGGCCAGTATTTCGGTTTCTGGTACCACTGGATCGGGTCAATGTGGAACAGTGGAAGGATCGAGTTGTTGACAAGACCATTTTCTGCACTCAGAAGCGCATATACGATGTAGCTTAAGATAACCATGGACATCAGGAACGGAAGAAGAATCGCACTCTGATATATCTTTTTGAGCTTTGTGTTTCTTACCTCCGTAATCAGAATCGCAATGGCAATTCCGACTACCATGTTTACAAGAATAAATGCAACGTTATACAGCAACGTGTTTCTTGTAATAATCCATGCATCCTTGGAAGCAAACAGGAACTTGAAGTTTTTAAGTCCTGCCCACGGGCTTGCCCAGATACCTTTCGCAAAATTCAGTTTTTTAAACGCAATCACCATACCTGCCATCGGGATATAGTTGTTGATCAGCAGATACAGAAGTGCCGGAAGCATCATCAGATAAAGCGGCCAGTATTCCTTCAGCACGTTTTTCTTTTTTCCTTTTTTAACCTCTGCTTTTTTCATAAAGCGTGTCTCCTTTTATGAGGGCTGTTTTTTCAGGTTCTTTCACAGAGAAGGCTCCACATCTTTTCTAGTAAGAGTGGAGCCTTCGGTTACTGTATCACACCGGATTTTCTTCCGCCCCGGTCGTGTTCTTTTTACAAATTAGCCTATTTCTTTGCAAGAAATGCATCCAGCTGCTCCTGCTTTGCAGCAATGACATCATCGATTCCCGCATCGTCCAGTGCCTCCAGGAACTGTGGAAGCAGTTCTTCCGGATCTCCGGAGCCGCTGCTAAGTGCGCCGTTGTACTGGCTGATTACGTTGTTCAGGGCTGATACCTGATCCGCATATTCGCTGTTATCAAAGACAAATCCCAGTGCTTTCGACTCGATACCGGAAGCGTTGAACTCCTGCATTTTGTCCCAGAGCTGCGGGTCAGATCCATCCCATTTGTATGCGATGAACTGGTTCGGAAGCTCCCATCCACAGTTAAAGCTGTAGCCTGCATTGTCTGCTGTTACACCGTCCGGGTAGTTGATGATTCCGTTTTCTTCATCTTCTACTACGTAGTCGGTTCCCTCTTCGCCCCAGTTCAGAAGGTTCATGACCTCCGGGCTGCCATAGATATAATCGAGAACCTGCATTGCTTTTTCCGGATTTTCGGAGTTCTGTGCTACAGAGAAGATAATTCCGCCGTAAGAGGATGAGTTGATGATCGGCTGATCATAGAACGGTACGATTTCAAACTCATATCCTGTGGAGCTCTGGAACTCAACCGGGGTACCTGGATGATAAGCAAAGAACAAGGAGAAGAGATTTCCTGCTTTGCATACGGTTCTCCAGTTTTCTGTGTTTGTTCCGGCATCCTTGCTGATATAGCCTTTCTGATACCAGTCATGCAGCATAGTTGCAGTCTCCTTGTACCAGTCGCTTGCAAAGTAGTTTTCTACGGTTGTGCTGTTGGTCTGATCCATCAGAGCGCCCGTGTTGGCATCGCCAAGTCCATCAGCGCGGGACAGACGGCTCAGAGGCGTATCACTGTTGTTGCTGGAGAACAGCATTGTCATATCAGGCTCGCCTGCCTGTACGGTCTCAAATACTTTCTCCATATCCTTCGGCTCTTTGATTTCATCGGTATTGATATTATACTTTTCTACCAGGTCTTTTCTCATGAAGATGGCTGGAATGCTGCCTCGTTCGATCTGGTTCGGAACGCCATAGACAAACCCATCAATCTGATTTGTTTTTGCAATATCCTCGCCATAGATATCTTTCAGGTTTGTGCCGTATTTGTCAATCAGTTCAGACATATCCATGATCTGGCCGGAATGCATATACTGTACAGCTGTTGTTGCATTTGTGTACAGAAGATCGATTTTCTCATCGCCGGAAAGCATCAGCTGTAACTGCTGAGATGCGCTTGCCCACGGAAGAACAACGATATCGAGCTTTGCATTCAGCTCCGGCTCCAGAATCTCGTTGATTTTTTCTTCGATTCTCTCTTCATCCTGCTGCTGGCTGCCCTGCAGTACCATAGTTACAGTGTACGGCTCGCCTTTTTCCTCTGTCTTTGCTGTGCTTCCGGAAGCTGCGGAGGAACCGGAATCAGAACTGGATCCTGTGCTTCCGCATGCTGCCATGGAAAATGCCATAGTTGCTGCAAGAATGCCTGCTAACACTTTTTTCTTCATACTTTTTCTCCTTTTCACGTATCGTGTTGTGTGACCTTTGATGATTGTATTATAGCAGAATTTTGACTTACAACTCTATAACTGATTTGACTTTGAAGTATCACTCTTCCGACCTTTGTGTCTTTTTTCTGTCAAAAATCTTCCACCATCTTTGCCCCTTCTGCCCCATCGAGTTCGGTCACGGTTCCATTCATGACACGGTAGACTCTCTGGCAGAGGCCGAGGACACTCGGACGGTGCGTCGTAACGATACAGGTTTTGTTGGGACGCTGACGGATGATGTTTCGGAGGACGTTTCGTTCCGTCGTGACATCCAGTGCCGAGGTGGCTTCATCCAGAAGCAGCACCGGGGCATCGCGGAGGACGGCACGGGCGATGGCAAGCCGCTGGGACTGGCCTTCGGAGAAACCGCGGCCACGTTCCCCGACGCGGCTGTTGATGGTATCCGGCAGATGCTGGACGAAATCCCAGGCGCAGGAGATTTTGAGCGCTTCGATGATCTCCTCGTCGGTCGCATCCTCTTTTACCATGCGCATATTTTCGGCGATTGTGCCGGAAAGGATCGTATTTCCCTGCGGCACATAGGCGAAGAGATGACGCGTTTCGGCGTTCATGGGAACCGTTTTTCCGTTTGAGGCAATGATCACGGTTTCCCCCTCCTGCGGGCGGATAAGGCCGAGAATCAGGCGGATCATCGTTGTTTTTCCCTCGCCGGACGGGCCAACCAACGCTACAATCTCGCCGGGGGCGGCCTGAAACTCCGATTTGGTGATTACTTTGTTTCCTTCTATATAGGAAAATTCTACCCCATGCATCTGTACCCGGAAGCCATCCTTTGCCAGTGGATCGAGCTTGGCGCTATCCGGAATATGGACCTCTTTTGGCAGCTCTACGAGCTCACGGATCCGGTGCGCCGAGACGGAGCTGTTGAGGAAGGACGGAATAATTGAAATTACGTTTCCAAACGCGCCGGAAAGGTTACTCCGCTGCTGCAGGAACAGTGTCATGGTTCCATAGGTAATGTCGTGCGTCCACAGACGGAACAGACAGTATCCGAATGCCGTAAATTCCACCGCACTCCCGAGTATAGACATTACGATATTGGTTTTAATCGTAAACAGATTATATTTCAGGCTGATGTCCTTGAAAAGTCCCTGCCACCAACGCATCTTTTTACTGTAATACGGTGCGATGCCAAACGACTTGATCGTATCAAAGTTGTAGAACGCTTCTACCTCAAAGCTCATCAGATTACTGCTCATCTCGCGTACTTCTTTGCTATATTCCCGCTGACGGCGGATCATAAAACGGGACATCAGAAGCAGAAACGGTGCGCTTAAAAAAGCAATCAGTGCCATGACCCAGTCATAATGCAGGATTACGAAAAAGGTGGCAATAAACCGATACACGGCAATGATAATCGTCGGGAGCCAGCTGATTGCGTTGCCGCTGACCGTTCCAATGTCGCCGTTGAAACGGTTGAGTACGTCACCGTTTGCGTATTTGCTGATTTCCAGCCAGTCCGCATCAACGATTTTGTCAAAAATATCCGCCTGGATGTCGTTGTTGATGGCGATACCAAGCTTCGTTGAAATGCGGTTGATGACGCTCTCAAACCCAAGGCTGAACACGGTGCTTCCGATCATGATGCAAAGCAGCAGCGGGAGCTTCTGTATCTGGTATCCGGTGATGATATCGATCAGGTATTTTCCTGCCACGCTGCCGACAAGCCCAAGCGAAGTGCTTAAGATACCGAGAATCGTATAAAAAACAATCGCACCCTTATAGCGCGCGCTGTAGCCAAAAATCCATTTCCAGTCATCGATGATTTCCGAGAACGTTCCGTTTTTCCATCGCTCCGACAGGATGCGGAGAGACTCAAAGGAAGCGTCTTTACTTTTCTCTTTGGATTCTTCCTGCATGCGCGTCTCCTCTCTTTTTCCAGTCTGCGGTGCGGATCATATCGTATTTTTTCAGCAGCTCGACACGTCCCGCGCCCACTTCAATGCTCGATTTCTGTTCTTTTTCTCCCTGCCCCAGCCATTTCAGGATCCGCTGCACATATGCAGCCGGAAGCAGAAACGGATACCTCGCCGCATAGGGATACTTGTTTTTCATATAGGAAGCTTCCGGAACCAGCGATTTCCAGATTCCCCCCGCCGTGTGCTTTTCCGCACCGGTCTCTGCCGCATACAGGGTAATATTTGCACTGTGAATCCGTCCCGCGCTCGATTTTCCGAACGAACCGGCATCGAGAATATCGATCAGAAGTGCTTCGGAATCCGGGCGAAGCTTCTTTGCGGCACGGACTGCCCCACTTGCTTCATAAGAAAAGCCCAGATAGCGCTCGCCGATATCCAGCAGATTGATACAGAAACACGTCATGTGATACTCTTCGCACAGCTGCCAGAACATTTCCCAGTCTATTTTTCTTCCATATACACGAATCATCTGTACCATGTCACAGATCTGACGGATCCCGACACCGCCGTGAAGAAAGTGCTTGAAGCTGTGACAGAGAAGATAGAAAAGATGATGCGTTTCTTCTAAGGTAAAGATACTCTGACCCTGCACTTCCACTTTGGATGGATGCGCAAAAACATCGGAAAATGCACGATTCAGATAACCATAGGCAGAGGATTCTGTGCTGAACAGCCTGGTATGTATTTCATAGAAGACCCCTGTTTTCGGATGAATGTAGCCCATCTCTTCCGGGGTATCACCGTCTTTGGCACCATTTGGCATTGCGGTTTCTTTGTCCCGCACAAAGCCCTTCCTCATAAAACAGGTATCTACTGCTGCAAAATCCTTTGCCGAAATCAGAAGATCCTCATCCCCGGACGGGCGCAGATCTGGTTTCGGGTAGAGACTTCTGCACACAATTCCTTTCATCACCAGCGGCTGCACACCCAGATGCTCCAGCTCCTTTTCATCGGGAAGAAACAGCGCTGTACGCGAAACCTGCTGCAAAACACTCTGCATTGCCTGCGTTTTTACCTGTCTGCGAAGCTCGTCCGGAAGCTCTGCAAATTCCGGTGTTTTTCCCACAACATCGTAGACCGCTGACAGCAGCGAATGCTGTGCCGCGAGGACAAACAGATGATTCCATTGTTTTTCTGTCAGCCCCTGAATTTCCGCCGGCGATGCTTTTTCTTCTGTCAAAAACGCACGAATCACCGCAAGGAATGCGGTTTCTGTTTCTGTAATCATCTTCTTTTCCTTTCATTTTCTCTGCACGCATCATTTTTCTTTTTATCCACACCGAATAACCGGGCATATCCATGCATCAGAATCGGGCGAAGCGGGATGATGCGAATCCAGACCTGTGCAAAAAACTCCCACCAGAACGTTCCCGGTACAAGTATTTTTCCTTTTCGTTCCACTTTTGTCACCCGTGCAAAGATCCGCTTCCGTTGCACATGATGCTCGATTTCCGTCTGTGCATCCCCGATTATGTCATAACCGTCTGCATGAACGCGGCAGATCCGATGCACGACAAACTGTCCGCCCGGCCGCTCGTAAAATACGATATCACCTTTCCGAAGTTCCCGCTCCGGCGCTCGGAAGAAAATACTGTCGCGTCCATGAATCAGAAACGGCGCCATGCTGCTCCCGGAAATCACCATACGCACTTCTCTGCCCTGCTCTACAAGTTCTTTCAGCATTCCGACATAGCCGCGTGTATCCATCATTTTCATGCATGTTTCTCCCTTTTCTGAATCATGTTTTTGTGCAGTGCAGCTGCATATGTTTCACTTTCGAACGAACCGGTCCCGATCTCCTGCTCCAGCGTTTTCACCGCATCTTCTGAAATGTCGCACGCCAGATGATACACCGGAACTTTTCCAGCAAGCTGTTCGAGAAGGTCGAGACTGTGTACCAGTCCCTCTCTGTCCCAGCGGTTCATGGTGATCTGTCCGTACAGACTCGTAAATGCCTCTGCCGGACGCAGCCGCCACGCCTGATTCGTCTTTGCCTGGCTCAGCATTACAATGCATCCGACCGGGAGCTTTTTGTTTTCGCAGACTCCTGATGTTCCGCAGACCGGCCAGCCGTTTGCTGTCCACGCTGTGCCGTCATATTCCAGCAATGTCTTATCCCCATTTACGGTACGGCTTCCCCGGTACTGTTCCCAGAGTCCCGCCTGCGTAGTTTTGCCCGTTCCCGATGGTGCAGAAAAGAGCATTGCTTTCCCCTGATACTCCGTGTATGCACAGTGCAGAATCAGGCACGGCTGCTCTGCCAGACGGCGCTCCAGGGCAAGGAGGGAAAGAAAAACAACTTCATACTTTTCAACTTCTGCCAGATACCACCTGCCGACGAAAACCTCCGCACGATTTTGCGCAGTCTCACGGTAGAATGCATAAGGACGTGCTTCTCCTTTCACACCGATCCGGCGGCTCTCCAATCCTTCTTTTGTATGAAACACCTGCAGATCGACCCGATCCACAATCAGCTCTCCCTCCGCTTCCGGCAATATGTCGATGGCCGTAATGATATATGTATAATCCACAGAATCCGTTTCCACCAAAAATTTTTCCATATCCACCGGAAGTACCAGCTCTTCCGGAAACTTCAGCCGGAAGGAAAAACTCCCTGTCTGAAATGTTTTTTCCATCAAAAACTCCTCTTTCTCCCCATGATCTTCCCTTCTCTCCGCAGCGTATCACGATCCCTTTTTCCGCATTTATGATAACAAAAAAAAGAGACTCCGTCAATCTTTGGAGTCTTTTTGTAATTAAATACGTAATTTATTTTTGACTGATCTGCAGCGTTTTATAGCCATGCCGGAAATACAGGATCTCCGCCGCACTGGTAATTGTCCACGAAAAGATATATAGCAGATACAGTGACGTAATGGTATGGAAATACGCGAAAATCGTGTACACCCAGATCACACGGAACACGCAGGAACCGAGAATAATGATAAAAATATTCTTCCACAGCGAGTCTTCATCGTTGTATTGCAGAATGGAAATCTGCTGATTGCGTTGATATACTCCTGGGATACTTCGCGGTTTGGAATGGATACGTTTTCTTTTTCGTTATCGTATGTCAGATCTTTCATTACCTGTACCAGATTCTTTTCATCACGGAAGCGCACCTGACTGTACTGCTCTCTGAGATCAAAAATCAGATAGTCGTTCAGCATGCGCAGCATTTCGTCAATGCCGCTTGTTGCGCTTAAAAATTCCTGCATATTGATTTTTATTACATCATACTGATTCCGATGTTTTTTATATGTTTCACTTCTGCCGATTTTCAAATTCCGAAATAGTGCATCGGTGTCTGTGCTTCTGTCATAATAAGCCGCCAGCATATCCGCTGCCATAGATTTTCCAAATCGTCTCGGACGGCTCACGCACAGATACCGCTGGAGTGTCCGCACACAGCGATTTGTTTTTTCTTCCAGGGTTCAAATAGCTTCCCATACTGTCCGTACCTCCGTGTGAACCTCACATGACTAAAGCCACGTGCTTCCGGCCGCTTTAAGCGGCAGACCAAATATCGGCGGATACGCCTGTTACTTAGATTTTGCACAGATATG
>OBAG01001585.1_pt1 | contig 13468 bp, 14 predicted proteins | sample 1517701 | NCBI WGS metagenome assembly OBAG01 (sample SAMN04571702, study PRJEB22368) | human gut metagenome | biome: human gut; material: stool | host: Homo sapiens | place: Luxembourg | collected 2012-09-07 | reverse complement strand
AAAATCGCTGAAAACGCCCTCCGCTATGCCAGAGATCATGGCAATGACCTGGTGTTCTTAGATACCGCTGGCCGGCTCCATGTGGACGAAGCCCTCATGGACGAGTTGAAGCGGATGAAGGCAACCGTCCATCCCAACGAGATCCTGCTGGTGGTGGACGCCATGACAGGTCAGGACGCCGTCAACGCCGCCTCCGCTTTTGACGAGGCGCTGGGTATCGACGGCGTGGTGCTCACCAAGCTGGACGGCGATGCCCGAGGCGCGGCCCTCTCCATCAAGGCCGCCACCGGCAAGCCCATCAAGTTTGTGGGTACCGGCGAAAAGCTGGATATGATTGAGCCCTTCCATCCCGACCGCATGGCCAGCCGGATTCTGGGCATGGGCGATATGCTGTCCTTCATTGAAAAGGCACAGCAGACCTATGACGAAAAGCAGGCCAAAAAGCTGGAGGAAAAGCTGAAGAAAAACAGCTTTACCCTGTCGGACTATTTCGACCAGCTCCAGCAGATCCGGAATATGGGCGACCTCAGCCAGCTGGCAGGTATGATGCCCGGCAATCTCGGCAATAAACTCCAGGGAGCACAGATCGACGAAAAGGCCATCGCCCACACGGAGGCCATCATCCTCTCCATGACCCCGGAGGAACGGGAAAATCCTCAGATCTTAGGCGCCAGCCGGAAAAAGCGGATCGCCGCCGGCTGCGGTCTGGATGTTGTGGATGTAAACCGGCTGCTGAAGCAATTCGAGGGAATGCAGCAGATCATCAAGCAGGTCACCGGCGGGCGGAAGCCCGGCTTTGGGTTCGGCGGTCTGGGACATGGCCGCGGCCTGCGCAAGCGCAAAAAGAAATAAACCGTATATTAGATGTCATAACCCGGACATTTATTATAAAAACATCAATCTATTTATTACATTTTGGAGGTACTATCAATGGTTAAGATCAGACTGCGCCGCATGGGCGCCAAGAAGGCTCCTTTCTATCGTGTTGTTGTCGCTGACTCCCGTTTCCCCCGCGATGGCCGTTTCATCGAGGAGATCGGCACTTACAATCCCTGCGTGGCTCCCGCCGATATCAAGATCGACGCTGACCGCGCCAAGGAGTGGATCAAGTCCGGCGCTCAGCCCACTGACACCGTGAGAGCTCTGCTGAAAAAAGTGGACGTCCTCTAATCCGGAGGGCGGAGCATGAAGGACTTGCTGCTCTACATCGCCAGAAACCTGGTGGACGATCCTGACAGCGTCTCCGTGACGGAGGTTCAGGGCGACCAGGAACTGACGTTGGAGCTGCGCGTCGCCCCTGATGATATGGGGAAGGTGATCGGCCGTCAGGGCCGCATCGCCAAGGAGATCCGGACCGTGGTCCGGTCTTACGCCCAGCGCACCGGCGTTAAGGTTTCCGTCGATATTGTAGACTAAAAAAGCAGCTCACCTGCAATGCAGGTGAGCTGCTTTTTCCTTTTACGAACCGTTCAAATCGGCGTTCAGACACCCAGACCGGCATAGAACAGCCAGCACAGTACATATCCGGTCAATACCGCCGTCAGTGTGAAGGGCACGCCGATCCGCATGAACTGCCCCGCCGAGACCTCATAGCCCTCCCGGCGCAGAATACCGCAGGCGGCGATATTGGCGCTGGCTCCCACGGGAGTCAGGTTGCCGCCCAGCGTCGCGCCTACCAGCAGTCCGAAGCACAGCACCGTCTGATCCACCCCAAGGGCCGGCAGCATGGTGGCCGTATAGGGGATGTTGTCCACAAAGGCGGAGATCAGCACCGAAGCCCAGACGATGATGGTATAGGTCAGGAACAGGTTTCCGCCGCCCATTCCCGTGATGATATGGCTGAGATCATCGATGATCCCTGCCCGTTCAATGCCCCGGATCACCAAGAACAATCCTGCCAGCAGCGCTAAGGTCTCATAGTCGATAGCCTTCAGCACGTCCTTTGCCAGGGCTGTGCCGTACCTGCCGCACTCCGCCGCAAGCCCCGCCAGGAAGAATGTCATGCAGATCAGGCCGTTGGTGATCTCCGGCTTGTTGGGGATAAAGGACGCGGCGATCAGGGAAAGCACCGTTCCCAGCAGCAGACAGGTAGGCAGATAGTCCGTCACCGGCGTCAGTGCCGCGCCGTACAGCTTGCCCTTTTCCTTCCGGAACAGAAACAGCATCACCGGCACCGTCATCAGCGCCCCGGCCTGCACCACCCAGAACAGGCCTGGACGGCCCCGGTAGACAAAAAAGTCCATGAAATCCAGTCCCATATGACCGCCCAGCAGGATGGACGTGGTATCCCCCACCAGCGTGGCTGCCCCCTGCAAGTTGGAGCTGACGGCAATGGCCAGGATCGGCTGCACCGGGGAAATATTCAGCTTTTTGGAGATGGCAAGTCCCACCGGAGCCAGCATCAGCACCGTGGCTACATTATCCACAAAGGCGGATACCAGCCCCGCGAACAGTGCCAGCGCGATGATGAGCCATTTCACGCTGGGCAGCACCGCTACCAGCCGGTCCGACAGGCGGTTTGGCATATTGGACCGGATGAACAGGTCCACAGTCCCCATGGTGCCCGCCAGCATCATCAGCACGTTCCAGTCCACCGTTCCCGCAACGTCCCCCAACGGCACGATCCGCAGGAGCAGGAACAGCGCCGCCGCGGACAGGGCGGACACCGCCCGGTACTTGGGCAGTAAAAGCAGCAGGGCGTAAACCGCGATAAAGGTCAGGAGTGTGATGGTTTTCATAGGGTATCCTCCGTACAAATTCGATAGAACTCCAAATACGGCAAAAGCGGCACTTTCGCCGCGTCAGACAGCAAAAGTCCCGCTTCTTCCCACGCGGCCCAGGTCCTTCATCCGGGATGGCAAACCGCGCAGCACCCTGATGGCGCAAGCCGCTTCCTTTTACGCATGTCAGGATACCAGACTTTTCACCGTCCGTCAAGCGAACGCTTCGATAGGATAAGATATGCGGGCCTGTCCTATTTCATTCCTGCGTCGCCTCCGGAGCGGGAAGGCTTCCCCCTCAGCTTCGGCCAACGGGAAAGCGGGGCCACCGTCCCGGCTTTCCCTGTCCGGTCCCTTACTGCCGCCGGGCCGTCCGGTACTCGTCACCGGGGCGGTAAAAGGGGCAGCTGTCATTGGCGGAACGGAGGAACCGCTCCATCTCATCCTCATCCAGATCCGCCTCGCAGTAATTGGTATCCGCTTCCGGATCGTACTCATAATAAACGCAGTCCTCACAATTCGTCATAGCGTGCTCCTCACTTGGTAGGAATGATCTCGATCCAGTAACCGTCGGGATCAGAGATAAAATAGATACCCATGGCCGGGTTCTCGTAGCAGATGCAGCCCAGCTTTTCGTGGAGAGCATGGGCCTTCTCCATATTCTCCACCGCCAGAGCCAAGTGGAATTCGCACTCGCCCAGATCGTATTTCTGAGGATGATCCCGGAGCCAGGTCAGCTCCAGCTGAAACTCCGTTTTCCCGTCCCCCAGAAACGTGAGGATGAAGCTGCCGTCCGCCGCTTCCTTTCTGCGGACCGGCTCCAGCCCCAGCGCGTCATGATAAAAAGCGATAGACCGCTCCAGATCCGTCACATTAAAATTAAAATGGTTAAAAGCAAACATAGGTTCCCTCCTGTTTTGATCTGCCTGCATTATACCGCGTTCCGGGTCTGTCCGCAAGCGGTTCTCTCCCTTTATATTTTCCGCCGCGGCCATTTGTCTTTCCCACAAAATCTCAGAGGGAACAGCCTTCACGCCGGAATTTTGTATAAAACGCCCTCAGTTTTTATGCCTTCCCCCTTATCTTTATCCATTTTCACATGCGCTTTCCTGTTGACAATTCAATTCCGCGGGATTACAATAAGCCCATAATTCAGGCAGAAAGGAGCGATTCAGATGATGTTCAATCGTTTTTACAACATGGAAATGATGAATACTTCTGCGTCCGCTCCCAGTGCGAACGCTGATTCTTCCTGCGCACATACCGCTCGCACTTCTCATACTGCCAATACTGCTATGATCGCTATTATGGACGCCATTATTATGGCGTCCATTATTATTTTTGGCCTGATTATGATTCTGGGCCTGCGTGCCATCGCCATGATCGCGATTATTATTGCGATTCTGGTACTGGTAGTAGGCTTGGTCATTCAGAAAGTAAATGTGCCCTGGTGTTGTGAGTTAGCGATTTAACTGTTTGATACAGTAAAGCGGCTCCGCCAGTGGCGGGGCCGCTTTTTTGTATGACTTCCCCCATATTCCGCACGGCCGGCGGAGCGGAGAAAGCCCCATATAAATCTGATTTCGTTTTGATGAAAAGGAGAACCAATATGAAAAAGAAATTGTTAGCCTTTGTTATGGCCGCGACTATGGTGTTCAGCCTGGCCGCCTGCGGTTCCAGCAGTTCCAATGATTCCAGCAATTCCAGCAATTCCAGCGATTCCAGCGATTCTGATTCCGCCCAGTCCGGCGACGAGGTCCAGACCTTCAAGCTGGGCTCCATCGGCCCCCTGACCGGTGACGCCGCCATCTACGGTCAGGCCGTGGTCAACGGTGCCCAGCTGGCCGTCGACGAGATCAACGCCAGCGACTCCAAGATCAAGTTTGAGTTCAAGGGCGAGGATGACGAGGCCGACGGCGAAAAGTCCACCAACGCCTACAACCAGCTGATGGACTGGGGCATGCAGGTTCTGGTCGGCCCCACCACCACCGGTGCTTCCATGGCTGTGGCTGATGTCTGCAACAGCGAGCGCACCTTCATGATCACGCCCTCCGCTTCCGCTGTGGACGTGACCGCCGGCAAGGACAATGTGTTCCAGGTCTGCTTCACTGACCCCAACCAGGGCATTTCCTCCGCTGACTACATCGCCGAGAATATGCCGGACGCCAAGATCGCCGTGCTGTACCGCAACGATGACGCCTACTCCCAGGGCATCCACGATACCTTCGTGAAGGAAGCCACCGAAAAGGGTATGAGTGTTGTCTATGAGGGCACCTTCACCAACGATACCGCCACCGACTTCTCCGTGCAGCTGGCCGGTGCCCAGACTGCCGGTGCCGACCTGGTGTTCATGCCCATCTACTATCAGCCCGCTTCCATCATCCTGGCTCAGGCCAAGGCCATGGGCTACGCTCCCACCTTCTTCGGCGTGGACGGCATGGACGGCATCCTGACCATGGAAGGCTTCGATCCCTCTCTGGCTGAGGGTCTGATGCTCCTGACCCCCTTCTCTGCTACCGTTCCTGAGACTCAGTCCTTCGTGGAAGCTTACACCGCTGCCAATGACGGCGTGACCCCCAACCAGTTCGCCGCTGACGCTTATGACGGTGTCTACATTGTCAAGGAAGCTCTGGAAAAGGCCGGCTGCACCGCTGATATGAGCAGCGCCGATATCTGCGAGGCTCTGGTGGCTCAGATGACCCAGATCTCCTACTCCGGTCTCACCGGCAAGGACATGACCTGGAACGCTGAGGGTCAGGTCTCCAAGGCTCCTACCGCTTATGTCATCAAGGGCGGCGAGTACGTCCTGCCTGAGGCTTAATGTCTCACACCTGAACGCTGACCGCAAGGACCGGCAGCCGGGGCCTTCCCCGGCTGCCCCCTGCGGCGTTCAGGTCCCTGTCCTCTTCCGCTGTTTCCATGGCGGAAATCTGGGCAGAGGCGCTCCCTCCGCCCGTATTTCTGTCATGGAAGGCTCCACTCCATATTCTATAAAGAGAAAAGAGGTATTGCCCCATGGAATTTCTGTCCTATTTGATCAGCGGCATCAGCCTGGGCAGCATTTACGCCATCATCGCTCTGGGCTACACCATGGTGTACGGCATCGCCAAGATGCTGAACTTTGCCCACGGCGACATCATTATGATCGGCGGCTATGTTTCCTTCTGCTCCATGTACTATTTAAATCTCCCCCCCATCGTGGCCACCCTGCTGGCGGTGATCGCCTGCACCGTCCTCGGCATCGTGATCGAGCGGCTGGCCTATGCGCCTCTGCGCTCCGCCCCCTCTCTGGCAGTGCTGATCACCGCCATCGGCGTCAGCTATTTCCTCCAGAACTCCGCTCTGCTGATTTGGAAGGCCGCCGCCAAGACCTATCCTCCCGTTGTCGCAGGCGCTGTGCAGCTTTTCAACGGCCAGCTCACCATTTCCTACATTTCTCTGCTGACCATCGCCGCCTGCATCGTCATCATGCTGGCGCTGACCACCTTCGTCAGCAAGTCCAAGATGGGCAAGGCCATGCGGGCCTGCTCTGAGGATAAGGGCGCGGCCCAGCTCATGGGCATCAATGTCAACTCTACCATTTCTGCCACCTTTGCCATCGGCTCCGCTCTGGCAGCCATTGCCGGTGTGCTGCTGTGCTCCTTCAACACCTCTCTGATGCCCACCACCGGCTCCATGCCCGGCATCAAGGCGTTCACCGCCGCCGTGTTCGGCGGCATCGGCTCTATCCCCGGCGCATTTCTGGGCGGCCTGCTGCTGGGCATCATCGAAGCCCTGGCCAAGGCCTATATTTCCACCCAGCTGGCAAACTCCATCGTTTTCGCCGTTCTGATCGTGGTCCTGCTGGTGAAGCCGGCCGGTCTGCTGGGCAAGATCGTGCCCGAGAAAGTGTAAGGTGAGCAGGATGAAACAACGAAAGATCAGTAAAACCAATGTGGTGAATTTCTCCACCTATCTGGGCATGGTCATCTTTTTCCTTGTGATGACCGCTCTCAGCAAGGCCGGTGTTCTGAACCGTTCCATGACCGGCCTGCTGGTCCCCATCTGCTGCTATATGTCTATGGCTGTGTCCCTGAACCTGACGGTGGGCATCCTTGGTGAGCTGAGTCTGGGGCATGCGGGCTTTATGAGCGTAGGTGCCTTCGCGGGCGTCATCGCTTCTCAAAGCCTGCTGGATGTGGTCCCCTCCGCCGGTCTGCGGCTGACCATCGCCATGATCGTGGGCGCGCTGTTCGCCACCATCGCCGGCTTCATCGTGGGTGCTCCCGTGCTGCGGCTCCAGGGCGACTATCTGGCCATTGTGACTCTGGCCTTCGGCGAGATCATCAAGGAGCTTGTGACCTGCCTCATCGTGGGCCATGACGAAAATGGTCTCCATATCCTCTTTAACCTCACCGGCAACAAGACCGTGGAAGATCTGGGCCTCAGCGACACCGGCATCGCCATCATCAAAGGTGCGCAGGGTACCGCCAGCGTCAAGACCATCGCCAGCTTCACTGCCGGTTTCATTCTGGTGATGGTGACGCTGTTCATCGTACTGAATCTGAAGCACAGCCGGGCCGGGCGGGCCATCATGGCGCTGCGGGACAACCGCATCGCCACCTCCAGCATCGGCATCAACACCACCAAGTACAAGCTCATGGCTTTTGTCACCTCCGCCGCTCTGGCCGGTGCCGCCGGTGCGCTGTACGGCTTGAACTATTCCTCTCTCCAGGCCGCTAAATTCAACTTCAACACCTCTATCCTGGTGCTGGTGTTCGTGGTGCTGGGCGGTCTCGGCAACATCTGGGGCAGTCTGGTGGCTGCCGCGGCGCTGACCATCCTGCCGGAGGCTCTCCGGGAATTTGCCGACTACCGGATGCTGGTGTACGCCATCGTGCTGATCCTCGTCATGCTGGCGACCCACAACCCCACGCTGCAAAGCTTCTTCGCCCGGCTCAAGCCCGGCAAGAAGGAAGAAAAGGAGGCTGCCTGATATGTTCGGAAAACTGGTTCCCGTCCCCTCCGGCGCTGTGATCCCGGAGCGTGACATCGGCAAGCGTCCCATCCTCAACTGCATCAATCTGGGCGTCACCTTCGGCGGCCTGAAGGCCGTGGATGATTTCAACCTCATGATCGGCCGGACGGAGATCGCCGGTCTCATCGGCCCCAACGGCGCGGGCAAGACCACGGTGTTCAACCTGCTGACCAAGGTGTATCAGCCTACCCACGGCACCATCCTTCTGGACGGGCAGGACACCCACAACATGACCACCGCTCAGGTGAACCGGGCCGGTATCGCCCGTACCTTCCAGAACATCCGCCTGTTCAATGACCTGACGGTAGAGGAAAACGTCACCGTGGCGATGGATGCCCAGATGAAGTACAGCATGGTCAGCGGCATCTTCCGCCTTCCCAGCTTCTGGAAGGAGGAAAAGGTGGCCCACGAGCGGGCGCTGGAGCTGCTGAGCCTGTTCCATATGCAGGATCTGGCAAATGTCAAGGCCGGTTCCCTGCCCTACGGCGCCCAGCGCCGTCTGGAGATTGTCCGGGCGCTGGCAACCAACCCCTCCTTGCTGCTGCTGGATGAGCCCGCCGCTGGTATGAACCCCTCCGAAACGGCGGAACTGATGGAGAACATCCGTAAGATCCGGGATACGTTCCAGATCGCCATTATGCTCATTGAGCATGACATGAATCTGGTCATGAACATCTGCGAGGGCATCTGCGTGCTGAACTTCGGCCGTGTCATCGCCAAGGGCAGCCCCGAAGAGATCCAGTCTAACCCGGTGGTCATCGAGGCCTACCTGGGCAAACAGAAGGAGGCGTGAGCATGAGCACCATTTTAAAGGTTGACGATATCAACGTCTATTACGGCAGCATTCACGCCATCAAGGGCATCTCCTTTGAGGTCAATGAGGGCGAGATCGTGACCCTGATCGGTGCCAACGGCGCCGGTAAGTCCACCACTCTGAACACCATTTCCGGCCTGCTCCACAGTAAGACCGGCCATATCGAGTTCATGGGCGAGCCTTTGAACCATGTGCCCAGCCACAAGGTCGTTTCCAAGGGACTGGCGCTGGTCCCCGAGGGACGGCGGATCTTCCTCCAGATGTCCGTGCAGGAAAATCTGGACATGGGTGCTTTCTCCCGCCGGGGCGGCAACATCGACGCCGATATGGAGCGAGTCTTTGAACAGTTCCCCCGCCTGAAAGAACGCCGCAAGCAGGTGGCCGGTACCCTCTCCGGCGGTGAGCAGCAGATGCTGGCCATGGGCCGGGCACTGATGTCCAACCCCAAGCTGCTGATGCTGGATGAGCCCTCCATGGGCCTGGCCCCCATTCTGGTGGAGCAGATCTTTGACATCATCAAAAATCTCCACAAGGCCGGCACCACGATCCTGCTGGTGGAGCAGAATGCACAGGCGGCCCTGTCCGTGGCTGACCGGGGCTATGTGCTGGAAACCGGAAAGATCGTCACCACCGGCACCGGCGCGGAGCTGCTGGCCTCTCCCGCCATCAAGAAGGCGTATCTGGGAGGCTAAACGTCGGAGCAAAGTCCGTACACTCCGTTTCCACCTGACGGCGAAACCCTCGTTTTCTTCCTTGCTCCTCCTCTTTCGCGTCAGATTCGCTTCGCCGGATTCTGACGCGAGTGGGACGGGGGATGCGAGGAAGCAAAGTCCGCATGGTTCCTTTTCATCTGGCATGAAGCCTTTGCTGTTTTCCATTTTCGCAGCAGAAACCGCACGTCCGTTTGGACGTGCGGTTTTTTCTCTCCGCCTCTTTTCAAAGCCGCTTCCCCGTGGTATACTGCTGTCAAGACAAGTTTGAAAGGGGTATCGTATGCACGCGGAGGAACGCAGAGAAACGATTTTGAAGCTGCTGCGGCAGTCTGCTCAACCGGTCAGTGCCTCGACGCTGGCAGATCATCGTAGGAGACATTGCCTTGCTGCGGGCCGGAGGCGCAGACATTTTTGCCACCCCCCGGGGGTACTGCCTGCAAAATGCCGCCGCAGCCGGTCTCACCCGCCGGGTAGCTGTCCGCCATGACGAGGCAGGCATGGAGGCAGAGCTGAACACTATGGTGGACAATGGCTGCACCGTAGTGGACGTGATCGTGGAACACCCTCTTTACGGCCAACTCACCGGCCCCTTGCAGCTTTCCAGCCGATACGATGTGGCCCAGTTCATCGCCCGGAGCCACACCGCCCAGCCTCTCTCCGTTCTCACCGGCGGCATCCACCTTCACACGCTGCTCTGCCCCAGCGAGGACGCTTACCGGCGGGTACTGGACGCCCTGCGGCAGGCAGGCTTCCTGCTGGAGGGATAAAACTTTCTGTTGACAAGCATACCGATTCCGTGTATAGTGTGTTGGACAGGTGTCAAGACACAAGTCTGACACACTATTTTTGATCGATACGGAGTATTCTCATGGAAAAGGTAAACGCATTCCTGAAGCGCAAAAACATCGTTTTTTCCGCCAAGCGCTATGGCATTGATGCCCTGGGCGCTATGGCACAGGGCCTGTTCTGCTCCCTGCTGATCGGCACCATCCTCAACACGCTGGGCACGCAGTTCCACATCGGTTTCCTCACCGCCCAGATCGGGGAAAAGGTTCCCTACACCGTAGGCGGCCTGACCTCCTTTATGAGCGGTCCCGCCATGGCCATTGCCATCGGCTACGCCTTGCAGGCGCCCCCGCTGGTGCTGTTCTCTCTGGCGGCTGTGGGTTACGCCTGCAACCTGCTGGGCGGCGCGGGCGGCCCCTTGGCCGTGCTGTTCGTGGCGATCATCGCTGCGGAGTGCGGCAAGGCCGTCAGCAAAGAGACGAAGATCGACATTCTGGTGACCCCCATCGTCACCACCCTCATCGGCGTGGGCACGGCCTATGTTATCGCCCCGCCCATCGGCACCGCCGCCAGTGCCTTCGGTATGGTCATTATGAAGGCCACGGAGCTTCAGCCCTTCCTGATGGGTATTCTGGTGTCCGTGCTGGTAGGCGTGGCCTTGACCCTGCCCATCTCCTCCGCCGCCATCTGCTCCGTACTGGGCCTCACCGGTCTGGCAGGCGGTGCGGCTGTGGCCGGCTGCTGTGCTCAGATGGTGGGCTTCGCCGTTATGAGCTTCCGGGAGAACGGCTGGGGCGGTCTGGTGAGTCAGGGCCTCGGCACCTCCATGCTGCAAATGCCCAACATCGTGAAGAACCCCCGCGTCTGGATCGCCCCTACCGTCACCTCCGCCATTACCGGCCCCATTGCCACCTGCCTGTTCCGTCTGCAAATGAACGGCGCGGCCATCAACTCCGGTATGGGCACCTGCGGCCTGTGCGGCCAGCTGGGCGTGTGGACCGGTTGGGTGGCTCCCAGTGAAAAGGCTCTGGCCAATGGTGCCATCGCCATGAACCCCACCGCTTTTGACTGGGCGGGCCTGATCCTGATCTCCTTCATCCTCCCCGCCATTCTGTGCCCCCTTATCAACCAGCTCTGCCGCAAGGCCGGCTGGGTGAAGGACGGCGATCTGAAGCTGCCCTGATATCCCTAATTTCACACATGTAGAAAAAACCATCGGCTTTTTGTGGAAAAAGCCGATGGTTTTTGTTCTTCTATAAGATTGTGCCCTGTTTAGCCGAATTTATGCCCCAATTCCCGTCCGAACATACATTTTTAATAGGTGTTTTTCATTGTTAAAAAGCAAACATCTGTTGACGAAACGCCATGTTTTGGGTTAGAATACGAGTCAGGAAGGTATGTTCCTTTCAATGGCTGATCGCGCTGTCTCATAAGTTCTGTGTACGGCGCGATCTTTGTCGGGTGTCCCGGAAAACGATTACTTGTGATTATTTTCCGGAATGTGTTATCTTATTCAAAATTGGAAGCGTACACATACCGTTATTTCCTTGTTTTACTTCATTTTTTCATCAAAGCAAGCAGAAAGGATGCGTGTTACATGGATGTAAAAAAGTGCAACGTTCTGGCGGCTGAGATCCGGCTGGAGACCCTGAAGGTCATCCACTCCCGGGGCTTCGGTCACGTGGGCGGTTCCATGGATCTAGCAGACCTGATGGCCGTTTTGTACGGCGAGGTCATGAAGTTCGATCCCAAGAACCCCCGCTGGGAAGATCGCGACTGGCTGGTGCTCAGTAAGGGCCACGCCGGACCCGTGGCTTATGCCACCTTCGGTCTCATGGGCTTCTATCCCATGGAGGAGGCCTACACCCTGAACCAGCCCCACACCAAGTTCCCCAGCCACACTGACCGCAAGCTGACTCCCGGCGTGGATCTGACCACCGGCTCTCTGGGCCAGGGCGCTTCCACCGCTGCCGGCGCCGCTCTGGGCAACAAGATCGACGGCCGCACCAACCACGTCTTCTGCGTCATCGGCGACGGTGAGGCGGACGAGGGCCAAGTCTGGGAGTCCTTCCAGTTCGCCTATGCCCACAAGCTGGACAACCTGATCTATTTCATCGATAAAAACGGCTATCAGCTGGACGGCCCCACCGATGACATTCTGGCTCACGGCGATCTGGCCAAGAAGGCGGAGTCCTTCGGCCTGTACACGCAGGAGATCGACGGCCATGACGTTCAGGCGATCTATGACGCCATTCAGAACGCATACGCCAAGAAGGGCGTTCCCAGCTGCATCGTGCTGGATACCTGCAAGGGCAAGGGCGCTACCTTTGCCGAGCCCAAGCATGACCACTCCTCTCAGCCCAACGAGGAGCAGTGGGCCGAGGCCATTGCCGCTTCCGAGAAGGCCTTGGAAGCTGTCAAGAACGCTTAAAGGAGGGTGCGAGTAATGAGTGTGAAAGTAATTGGTAAGCATGAAAAGGACTCCCGCGCCTGCCGCGACGCGCTGGCCCTGACTCTGAACGAAATGATGGCCGAGGACAAGTCCATCGTCTATGTGGACTGCGATCTGATGGGCTGCATCAACACCAAGATGCTGAGGAAGAACTATCCTGACCGCGCTTTTGAGGCCGGTATTGCCGAGGCCAACGGCGCCGGCGTGGCTGCGGGTCTCGCTGCCGCCGGCAAAAAGGTGTTCTTCCATTCTTTCGGTACCTTCTCCTCCCGCCGCTGCTATGACCAGATCTATATGTCCGCCGCTTATGCCGGTCTGCCCGTCCACGTGCTGGGCTCCGACGCCGGTGTGACCGCTGCCTTCAACGGCGGCACCCATATGCCTCTGGAGGATGCCGCCATGTACCTGAGCATCCCCGAGACCGTGGTGCTGGATCCCGCCGACTATGCCCAGCTGGAGTGCATCACCCGTCAGCTGCCCGGCATCACCTCCGGCGTGACCTATACCCGCTTTGTCCGCAAGGGCATCGTCAAGGTCTATGAGGACGGTTCCGAGTTCCCCATCGGCAAGGGCGTTGTGCTCCACGAGAGCGACAAGGACGTGGCCACCATCATCACCTCCGGCATCATGGTGGACGAGTCCTTGAAGGCTTATGAGGCCCTCCAGGCGGAAGGCATTTCCGTCCGCGTGATCGATATGTTCACCTGGAAGCCTCTGGACGAGGAGCTGGTCATCAAGGCCGCCAAGGAGACCGGTGCTATTGTCACCGCCGAGAACCACAACGTCACCTGCGGTCTGGGCAGCGTGGTTTCCAACTGCCTGGCTAAGAACTGCCCCACCGTTCAGGAGTTTGTGGGCGTGCAGGATCTGTTCGGTCAGGTCGGTCCTCAGGACTTCCTGATGGATGAGTACGGCCTCCGTGCCGCCAATATCGTGGCTGCCGTCAAAAAGGCGATCAGCCGCAAG
>OBAG01001553.1_pt1 | contig 13716 bp, 10 predicted proteins | sample 1517701 | NCBI WGS metagenome assembly OBAG01 (sample SAMN04571702, study PRJEB22368) | human gut metagenome | biome: human gut; material: stool | host: Homo sapiens | place: Luxembourg | collected 2012-09-07 | reverse complement strand
CCTCTTTCCACGAGTTCGTTGCCTACATAAACGGATTTCTCCCGCTCCGTATCGAAATTGGAATTGAGGAAGTTCGGGAAAAAGAAAGCCCGCAGGACAGCGAACATGATGAAGAGTTTGAGCAGTACCACGAACCACAACGTACGCCCCAGAGGCATGCTGCGGAAACCGTCCCGCACGAGGCCCGGAAAACTTTTTGCAATATCAAGAAAAGCCGCCATAGGCAAACCGTACCGTCGGATGCCGCCCGGACACACCGACTGTACCACAATGGTTACACCCGTTAAAGATAACGAAAAAATCGTAAAAAACATCCCGCAGGGAAAGATTCCGATAAAAAACAGCGACTGCCTGCTAAAAACCGCCATTCCCGTCCAACATTCACGGTACCGACCTGCAAAAATACCGCACCCATGCAACAAAACCTGTCTCCCGCGCATCTTATTAACGGAAAAAGAACCTAAAACCCGAAGAACCATGAGAAAACAAACCCTGTTACGCACGCTGTTCCCGGCCCTGGCCGTAGTCGCAGCGCTGGCATCGACTGCATGCAGTCTGGAACAAAACGACTACTGTCCCGGGACTCTCCCTCCGGAACCGGCCCCCGGCGAGAGGCCCTTCCGTCCGGGTGACAGATACACCGACTACGGGGAAAATCCTTTCGTAAACACATCGCAGGCTCCCGTGTCGACCTTCTCGGTAGACTGCGACGGCGCCTCCTACAGCAACATGCGCCGATGGCTCAACCACGGACAGAATCCGCCGGCTGCCGCAGTCCGAATCGAAGAGTTCCTCAACTATTTCACGTTCGACTGTCCGGAACCCGCCGCAGGACACAACATCGCACTTACCCATGAAGTCGCAGCATGTCCGTGGCACGAAGGACATCTGCTCATGCGCCTCGGCATCAAGGGGAAAGCCATCCCCGACGACCGGCTTCCCCCGACCAACTATGTTCTCCTGATAGACGTATCGGGCTCCATGGCGGCCATCGACAAGCTCGAACTGCTCAAAACCGGATTCTCCATGCTGGTGGACGTACTCCGCCCCACGGACAACATCGCCATCGTGGTCTATTCCGGCAGGGAAGAGGTGGTACTGCACTCCACCTCGTGCGAAGAGGCCAACAAGACGAAAATAAAGGAAGTAATCGCTTCGCTCCGTGCCGAAGGGTCTACGGCGGGTGCGGCTGCCCTCAAAACGGCATACGAAATAGCATCCCGCTACTTCGTCACCGGCGGCAACAACAGAATCATCTTAGGTACCGACGGCGATTTCAACGTCGGTATATCGAGCACCGAGGAGCTGGTGGCACTGGTGGAGCAAGAGCGCGAACGGGGCATCTACCTAACCGTACTCGGCGTGGGTTCGGGCAACCTGAACGATTCGATGATGGAACAGCTCGCCGACAACGGAAACGGCAACTACGAATACATCGACAACCTCGCTCAGCTCGAAAAGATATTCATCCACGAACGCTCCCGGTTCCACACCGTTGCCCGGGACTGCAAGGTACAGGTGACCTTCGACCCGAAGGCCGTCGCCGCTTACCGGCTGATAGGTTATGAAAACCGGCTGATGGACGACGAAGAGTTCGAGAACGATAACAGGGATGCCGGGGAAATCGGTGCCGGGCAGAGCGTGACGGTGCTCTACGAAATCGTACCGACTGCAAACGGAAAGGAGACGCTGGCCTCATTCGACGTCCGTTACAAAAAGGAGGCAGGCAGTACGGGCATCCCTCTCTCCGAAAATGTCCGGACCGGAACGGCACCCATTACGGAAGCCTCGGACGACATGCGTTTCGCCGCGGCCGTGGCCGGTTTCGGCATGCTGCTCAAACAATCGGAATACGCCGGTTCGGCGAACAAGGCGATGGTTCGGGAGTTGGCCGGGAAAGGAGTCGGCAGCGACCCGCACGGATACCGGGCCGAATTTGTCTCGCTGGTCGAACAGGCGGATATCAGATAACCCGTCCGGAGGCACACCGCCGGAGGATACGGCGCACGAAGGGCGGCATGGCCGAAAACCATGCCGCCCTTTTTCATCGTTCCTGCACGGGAAAGGTTTCCCATCCGCCTCATTCATCGTAAACCAGTTCGAAATCGTCCACCCACAGGATACTGTTGCGGCTCCCGGTATAGTAATCGCCATACCGCGACGCCGAGCAAACGAGGACGATATGCGTGGGAACGATATCCGTCGCCCGGTAATCGAGCTTTATCGTGAACTCCTGCCACTCGGTGACCGAACGGTCGAGCACCAGTTCGCCGTAGGCCACCACCGCAGGGCTGTCAGGACTGAAGAAAGTATTCCTGTCGCGGGTATCCACGCATATGGGCACTTCGTCGGTTCCCACCAGTTTGTCTCCCTCCTCCTTTTCGCAAACGCCGTACTCCTCTTTCGTCCACGTTCCGAGGGCGAAATAGATAATGCCGTTGTCGGGGTCACCTTTAGAGAGCGTCACGCCGGGCGGCTGTGTCGTACCGACATCCGTTATCTCCCCGCACTGGTATTTCACCCATCCCTTCAGTGCCGTAGGACGTACTGCGAAGGGACGTCCGAAGCCGACGATGCCGTTCGTCCCCCGCGTGGCGACATAACGCCCGACGAAGAGATTACCGGCCGCGAGACGGCCTACACCGGCGATGCCGGCCAGTTTCGATTCGAGTTTCGCGGCATACTGCCCGTCGGAACCGGGACGCACATCGGAAGTCTTGTCCGTCAGCGTCGCACCGGCTATCGCCGCACCCGTATTGCCCGTATCCCAAAAGATGCCCTCTTTCGAGAGACCGGGATAGACGATACCGCCCTCCGTACACCACTCCTCGAAACCGCCGTTCACGAGCGGCACCTCCGCTCCGGTCGTCACCGTCTCCACGGCGGAGAGTTCCTCGTCGGAATAGGCCACCACCTCGTAAGTCGTCAGGGGCTCCAGGCCCGACAAACAGGCCCGGAAAGTCCCGCCCTCCGTCTCGACCTTTTCGGCAGGCACCTCGCTCCACTCCCCGGCACCCTGCACACGGTAGCGGAAACCGAGCGCAGTACCCGGCCTGCCCTGCGCATAGAGCCAGACAAGCCGCGTCCAGGCATCCGCCCCGGTAAGTTCCACCTTGATATCCGTAGGAACCACATAGAGTATCCACCGCTCCTCGAAATCGTGGTAGCGTATGTCCACGGTGCGGTAAGTCTCGAAAGAGGTCAGCTCCTCCGGGGCAGGCGTCATGGTCGTGATACCCTCCGGCCCGAGTTTCAGTTCCGTCACCCGTATATCGTTCAGGTCGGTACCCTCCGGCACATTCACCCGTGCCGTGCGCAAGTCGGTATCGAATTCGGCAGCCCCTATCTGTCCCTCGACCGTAAACACGCGGGTTATCGTCTGTTCGGCCCGCAGCGTCCATTCGTAATCCTGATAGAGCGACAGCACCACGGGCAGGTCGGCCCGCAGGTCAAACTCGCCCGACAGGGGGATGGAAGCGGTCGCTCCTTCGGTCAGGGCGATGGAGTCGATACGCACGCGGCTTATGTCGGTGGTTTCGGCGAGGTGCAGCGTAACGATATTGTTTTTCGTATCGATATCGGAGGCTTCGCATGTGAAGCCCTCCCCCGCCACACCGAGAATCTCCAGCACGACTACAGGGTAGGGAATGTCGTTCCGGATACACGACACGGCGGCCAGCACCGGCAACATCAGCAACAATCGACGGAATCTCTTCATTCTGACCGTAATTCTAAAGATGGAAATTCAAACCTATCTTGATATCGGCGAGGTTCAGGCGCAACAACAGCTTCGAGGCCTGCCGGCTGCCCGTCACATTGCCCGCAGCATCCTTCTGGTTCACTTTGCTGAACTGGAAACCGCCCAACCCGAATGACAGCGTACAGCACACATTGGGAAATATGTAGACCGCGACGCCCGAGCTGAAGGCTATGCGTACCTGCATGTTGCTGCCGTCGGTACTCTTGACGCCCCCCTCCGGCGCATAGGAGAAGACCGACGTTCCCATGCGGAACATCAGCTCCAGCTCGCCGAACAGCCCGAAATGCCCCTTCGGGTCCACGCCCGCATACGAGCGCATGAACGCCCCCATGGTGGTCATCCGGTTCTTGAAACCGACATCCGACAGCGACATGCTGATGTCGTTGGCCGAACCGAGATTGAGCGACACATGGCCCAGCGTCCCCTGCGTCCGGGTATAGCCGAACCGGACGCCGAGACAGATGTTGTCCTTTATGAAGTAGCCGAACGAGGGGTTGAGCGTAAACACGCTGCCTTTCATGTCGATGCCGTCGAGTATCAGCATCAGGTCCGTGTCGTCGCTCGTCAGCGTACCGTAGGAGGCCGCGAATCCTATCGCCATCTCGCCCTTGTAGGCATAGCATATATCGTTTATCCCCCGGTCGATACGCCGGGAGGTCGGCAGGAACCGCCTGTCGGCCGGCACGGAAGTACGCAGCGAATCGCGGGCGGAAATCCCGCTCAGACCGCAGACAGAACGCATGCCGCAGCTGCGCAGGGAGGCCTGCCCCTCCGCAGCCAGAGACGGAACGGCGGCGCATATTGCGGCGGCAGCCATCCATGCAAAGCGTCTCATTCCTCTCATTCTTTCTCCGTATTTAAAGATAAAACGCCATTCCCAGGCCGATGGAGAGCAGATTGACCTTGAAACTCATCATACTGCCCGACCGGCGGCCGACCGCCACCTGATTATGTATCTGTTTCACGCTCTCGTAGGTAATGCCCATGACCCCCACGTTGAGTTCCAACGCCATGGCGTTGGTCACGAAAGCCACGAGCCCCGGCGTCACGCTGAGGGCACACGTAAAACCGGTTTCATAGGTACCCCTCACCGGAGTATCGGCGGCGAACTTCGCCTGCGACCCGCCCAGTATCAACTGTACCTCGCTGAAAAGGGCGAAACGTTTGTTGTCGCCGAACGGGATGTATTGCCGCCAGAACAAGGAACCTTCATACAGATGTTTGAGCGCATAGTAGGAATCGACTTTCAGTTCGATACCCGTATCCCCGCCGCCCATGCTGAACCCGCCGCCGTCGAGGCGGAGGAAAGTGCGGGAATATCCGAACTTGCCTCCTACCACCATATTGTCCGCTACGGCATATCCCAGCAAAGGAGAGATTTTGATGGTATGGCCTTCCGATTCGATGCCCTCTATCACGACCAGCGTATAGTTGCTGTTGTCATGGGTAGAAAAAGAGGCGTTCAGTCCCGTCACCCACTGCCCTTTCGGCACGAAGACGTTGGAGAGACTCGTCAGGCCGCGCATCTCCTTTTGCGGTCGCGACGGGCTGCCGGAGAGGGCCGGACCCTGCGCCGCACACCGTTCCGCTCCCGCAAGGGAGAGGAGGAGCAACAGGATGGAGAGGCGGCGGTTCATCGGGGCTAATAGATGAATTCCACATCGTCGAGGAACATGGTACTGCCCACCTCCCCTTCGAAATAATCACCCCTATAACTTGCCGCAGCGGTCAGTATGAGCACGTTCGGCCGCTCCGAAGCGTACTTGTCGCGGTAAACGAGCGGTATGGTCACCTCCGTCCATTCGCCTACCTGCGTTTCAAGCATCAAATCGCCGTAGCCGATGACGTGTCCTTGCAACGTCGACGGGTTGCTCTTGTCGGCATACAGAAATTCGTCGTCAGGCAAGAAAGCGGTCTTTTCGGCATTGTTCGTATCCACCGTATGGCTGGTGCTGCCGTCGGTCATATTGACCAGACAGACGAATATTCTCCCCTTGTCGCTTCCCACCGGGGTATATTTGTACCATACCCGCAACGCCGCGGGCCGTGCATTGAAATCGAACGGCCGCCCCATATTGACCGTACCGCCCATACCGGAAACGGCGCCGAACGACCCCACGAAGAGATTGCCCGCAGCCAGCTTGCCGATACCGAAGAAACTCGGCTTCTTGGTCTCCAGTTTTGCGGCAAGACGCCCCTCCGAACCGGGCCGGGGGTCCTCCACACCCGTCGTCAGGTTGTACTCCTCACCCGCCGTGGTGGCGCCGGGATTGCCCGTTCCCCAGAACTCCGTACCGCCCGCGGCATAAGGATACCACGGTTTGCCGGACTGATGCCACTCTTCAAAACCGGCGTTCGGCAGCTGCACCCCGTATTCGGTATCCGCCACTGCGAGCGGTCCGCTCTCCGAACCGTCCGTCACGAGCCGGAACTCATAGCGCCGGCCGGCTCCGATACCCGAAACGGCAGCCGTATAGGTATATCCGTCGGCACCCCGCACAGCATCGGCTTCCGTCCACTCGTCGCTGCCCTGCACGCGGTAACGTATCTTTACGGAGACGACACCGGGGTCGGTCACGGCCGCCCCTGCCGTCGCCGTGCCGAACCAGAGGTCGGACGACACGAGCCCCGTCGCTCCGGCCACCGCTATCCGCGCCGCAGCCTTGCCCTCGCTTCCGTCCGTATCGGTCACGAGGAAATCCAGCGTATTGATGCCCGCCGGCAGTCCGGCGAAGAAATCACCGTCGAGCGTGAGCACGCCGTTGAATGCATCCGTACGGGAATAGGAGATTCCGTCGGCTCCGGAGCCGACGACCTCGCCGCCGGCCATCACCTCATAGTACTCTTCCCCGGCGGTAAAGGCAACGGCCGCGAGAGGATTTATCGAAGATATCGCAAAACGAATCGGGTCGGTATGATATCCTGTCACCTCCCCGATGTTGAACCCGTCGCCGCTGACGGCCGGCTGGGGACTGAAATTGAAGTTGTCGTCGTGCGAACTCTCCCACTCGCGCACCTGTACGTTGACGGTCAGCTCCCCGTCGGCATCCTTGGAGTAGCGGAACGTCAGGGTATATTGCATCCCCGGTTCCGGTAACTCTATCCGGCCCGTCTTCGTGCCCTTCGCCGACACGTCGGCATCGGAACTCGTTCCGTAGAATCCCCAACTGAGGTGTTTCGTCCCTTCCGGAAGGAGGAAATAACCCGTTCCGTCGGAGGTGTATTTCAGCGTCGGCACGAGACTGTTCTCGGCATCCGTCTTCGAGAAGTCGTCCGAGGCGCTCACATAGGCGAGATACCCTTCGTCGAACCGCTGGGCCACCGTCCCGTCGAACACCACCTTCACGGCGATATTGGTTATCCGGCAAACTATCGGCAGCGGTTTCACGTCGCCGGCCGCGAGCGTAAAGGTCTCCCCGCCCGCATAACTCTTGCGTGTAAAGGTAGCCTCGCTGCCGTCGCCCGCCTCGACCGCCACCCTGTAACGGCCTGCCGCAAGATAGAGGTCGGTCGGCACCTCCGTAGCCGGTCTGTATTTACGGATAAGGTTTTCGGCGGTGCCGCCCTCTCCGTCGTCCGTAAGGCTGTAAATGCGCATCGTACTCAAGGCGAGTGCATCGTACGCTCCGTCATCCGCCCGCGACTGGTCGGGGAGCGACACACTGAGCTGCAGGATACACTCTCCCTCGCCACCGCGTTCACCGACAGGAGCATCCTTGACGCACCCGGCCAGCAACAGGGCACAAGCAGCCAGCGACACGGCCGTACGGTTCATATATCTTCTCATCTTCATCTCTTTCTACCGAACGGCCCTCCTATTTCACAACGTACAACTGGATGGTTTTGGTAACGGTACCCGAAGCGTCCGTCACGGTCAGCCGGAAATCGCAGTTTCCCTCCCGGTTGAGCAGCGACAGCAGGTCCATGAAACCGGTAATATCGAACGAAACCCGCTTGCTCCCCGTCACCGCGGCACCCGTCGGGAATCCGAAACCTTCGAGCTGCGCCTTGTACTGTCCCGGATTTATCAGGTCGAGGTGGTCGGTCAGTCCTACCCCGGTCAGTTCGGAGGGCGGCAGCACCGATTCGCTGACGATATCGACCGTGAATCCGGTAAAGGCGCTCTGCGTAGTCACGTCTATCACAATCTCCACGGCGTTATGGTTGTAGCGGGTACCGAAATCGTAATGTTTCGTCCCGGCCTTGTCCGTCCATACGACCGACGGCCCCTCGGCGACGGCACCGCCGGCCCGTACCCGGATGGCGAGTACCGTGTAAGAGGTGCGTCCCCTATCGTCCGCAGCCACGAACTTCACGGTATGCGTCCCTTCAAAGCCATACAGGGCCGACATGCCGGCATCCTTCACCGCAGCGGTCACGACGCCGGTTTCAGCCGCTCTCACGACCGCATAGGCAGCCAACTCCTCATTTTCCGGCCACAGCGTTACGGTTCTATCCCGTATGCCGGCAGCATCCAGCGCCTCCAGGAAGGCGGCATTGTCGGAACCGAACACCATCTCCACCGAATACAGCGACGCTCCTTCGGCCGGCGTGAACACCGCCTTCAGGTTCTCGTTCCACTTGCCGAGCGCATCGTCGTACATCGAACCGTTTATGTCGTAGCCGTTCGCAATGTCGTAACCGTCGAGCGTAACGACGGGCGAATCCGCATCGGAGACATCGTCGTCCGGAATGGTCTCCTCCCCGAAAGCATACAACTGCGTAACGTCCACCTCGACCTTCTGGTCATACACCCAGTTCTCCACGGTCACCTGGAACTGTACGTTGCCCTCGTCGGCATTGAGCACGCCTATCGACACCTTGCGCCACTGCCCCGCCTTGCAGCCCGTTATCTCTTTCGTCCAGTTCACGGCGACATACTCCGGCGCTTCGTCGGCCGCCGCCTTGTTATACTGTCCGGAGAGCACCACCTTGACGGTATTCGATGCCTCCACAGCCTTGAAATAGCCCGCTTTGCCCGCATCGGCGGCGGCACGGTCGAAAACGAGCCGGTTGTCGCCGACCGACAGGGTGACCGTCAATTTCTCCTTGCCGGCGGCCTCCGCTTCGGCATCGCTCATGAAGAGCTCCTGCAGGTCCTGCGTCAGCGTCACCGTGGTCTTGATGTTGGCGAGCGTACAGACAAGGTCGTTCACCTGCGTCTCCGTCCGTTTTATCACGTTCTTGGTCACGGAACCGAAATAAACGGGACGCTCCCAATCCGCACACGACGTCCCCGCCATATAGTCCGCATGGTCAGGCGATTCGGCCGACACGACATACGTTCCCGGCGCAAGGGGCAGCTTCTGGTTCCCGGCGAGCTTGAGGTCGGCATAGGTGTAAACCGACTCCTCGCCGCTCTTGACGCTCCGTATCTTCACCTTGTAGTCACCCGGCGCATCGGACGTCGCACCCCGCCGGCTCCCGTACCGGAAGTTATCTCCTCCGCATAATTGGCGACATCAACCTCCAGGGCTGACAGGGAGAGGTAACCTATCTCGGTCTCCCCGTTCCCGCCGCCTCCGAAATCTATCGACTCGTCCTTGCATCCCGCAAGCAGCAGGGATGCGAATACGATGGCCAGCGTAAATCTTTTCATATGATTCGTTTTCATTGTTTTACTTATGCATCGGGATTCAGTTCTACGGGTATCTCCTCCACGGCCACGGGCGTGTCGTCGAGCGACACCACGATTCCCGCCTGCCCTACCTGGCCGGCATCCACCGTCACCGTATGCCATGTACGGGCCGCGGTGGTTCCGACAAGCGTCTCCGGAAACGCCACCTCGACTCCGTTGGTCTTCGTGGCGCTGCCGCTCATGTAAAGCCCGGTACCCGCCTTGACGAACTGCGGTACGGTCTGCGGCAGAGGACTGGATGCGGAACCGACGAACCCGGCCCGGAAACCCGAATCGGTACGGATATTCACCGTGAATTCCGAATAGTACTTCCTGAACCAGTCTGAAAAGACGAGGGTGAACACGGAGTTCGCCAGCGATACGGAAACGGGTTCGGTCACGGTCTTGCGGGCCACGATGGTAAATGCCTCCTCACCGGAAAAACATGCGGCACCGGCCCCCTCGGCTTCGGGGTCGCCATACGTGAAGGAGGCGGTATAATTGCCCTCCGCCAGCAGCGGCTGGTCATAATCGGCCAGGGTTTCGTACGAAGCCACGACGCCGTCGGTCCCCGACAGGGAGAGCGACAGCGCCCCGGCATCGGGAATGAGTTCGGCAGGCAGCTCTCTCGTCTCCGCCCGCGTTCCCACGAAAGCCGATACGCTGCAATCGAATTCCACGCTGCCTTCGCCCGCGGACGCACCCTCCCCGCCTGCCGAGCAGGAAGAGGCGAACAACGCTGCGGATACCCATACGACAGCCCAATATCTCTTCATTTCGTCAATCTTTTTCATCGTTATCGTTTGATGGAGACCCTGATATTATCTATATATACGTAGACCGTCTTAGCCGTAATGGTCGACGCCCCCGCGTACTCGATGCGGTAAGATGTTCTCCATGCGAGCCGGTGGGCATTGGTGCAGCCGGGCACCTCTATTCCCTCTTTATGCAACGGAAGAGAGGTATAACTGCCGTCGGTACCCGCATCCTCCGCCGCCAGCACCGTGTTTTCGATGCCGTTGGTATACGCTACCGCACCCGTTCGGGTATCGCTCCCGAACTCGTACTGCGAATAGACGACCGCCTGGCCGAAGAAATTTGTCCCTTTCTGCGAAGTACCGCCGATGTCGAACGACACGTCGAGGGTGACGGTCGCCCCCTCCTTGATAGCCGCAAGCAACGGCGTATCCATCCTGCCGCGCTTGTTGTCGCCGCTGTCCGGGTCGGGAAGAATGGCCGAAGAGCCGAGATAGGCCGATATCCTCGCCGCCGTTCCCGCCTCCAGCCCGAAACGCGAACCCGACCAATCCGGCAGGCTGTAACCATCCAGCTCCACCGTCGAATCGTCCTCTCCGCCGGCTGCTCCGCTGAAATCCTCGTAAAACAGGTACGGAACCGTAAGCCCGACCGGTGTGCCGCCCGCCTCGGGGAAAGGAGCGACGGTCCGTCTCTCCGATACTACGGCACTGGCCGATTCGTAAGTGAACGTAAACTCCCCGTTCTTCATCAATGCACCGTTGTCTATACCGTCGTACCGGTCGTAATAGCAGAGCCGGTAGCTGTTCTGCGAATTGATTTCGAAACTGCACGTATCCGTCCCGTTACGGAACTTCGCCCCTTCCGGCGCCCTGACCGTAAAACGTTCGGGCTCTTCACCGAGGTTGTTGCCCGTAACGGAGAGGTCTATCCACGCCACCGGCAGCTCCTGCGGCACGGTCAGATTGACGGGCGTGATACGTCCCGCCTCCAGCATCCTGTCCATCTCCACCTCCAGCGAACCCGACTGATAGCCGTTGGCGTCGTAGGCGGTGAACCGCACCGTACCGGAAACCTGCCCCGGACAAAGGAAAAGCCACACATACGCTCCGTCCGGCGAATCCTCCTCCGACTCGTGCAACGGTTCCGAAAGGACGGCCGTCACGGTCGCACTGCCCTCCGTCAGCACGGGAGGAGCCGTCGGAGCGGCCATATCCGCCGTCATCGTCCCTACCACATCGCGCGGAAACTCGACACGCAACTTCCGGACACCCACTCCCCACAGGTTACGTCCTTCCGGTATCTGTATGCGCATGACATGACATTGATGGATGAAATTCATGGAGAGCTCCTCCGCCTCCGAAGTAAGCGCCTGCCCCCGAACGGGTTCGGCAAGCATGAAATCGAAATTTTCCGAATAGCCCCGATAGCGGCCGGACTGTACGGCGGGCAGATGCCAGGTCACGGACGTACCGTCCATACGCTCCGGCAGGGGATAGGCTCCGTAATAGCTGTACTCCCCTTCCGCCATCGCAGGCATCTCCGCTGCGAAAAGCGCCTCGCCGGGATAGGCCCTATAACAGCCGAATGCCCGGCCGACCGGACTTCCGGCGTCGTCCGCCGACCGGTAATAGACCCCTATCGTATCCCGTTCCGACCAGAAGCACCGGTCCAATGCCTCGCCCCCGATAAAGGTTCGCGACACCGGTTCGGGTACTTCTCCCTCCTGCACGGCACAGACATATACCCGCCGGAGCACCTCCTCTCCGCAACCGTTGCCCATGCCGGCGGAACAGCCTGCCGCAAGACACATGGAGAGAACCGCCACAATCGCGGGAATCCCTATTTTCCGTCTCTTCCTACCGTCCATCGGCACAATCGTTCCTTAACTTTCGCACCCGCCGGCAACCCCGCACCGACAGGCCATAAAACAATAGCAGAATGTACAAAGGTAGAAAAAAGCGGCCAATAATAATATATATTTAATTTTCCCGATACGATGGCCGGGCGGCACATCTCCTCCTCCGCCCCGCAAACCCCATAAAAATGAAGTTTCCGCAGAAAATTCCTGCGGAAACGACATGGGGCCCGACCGTCCGTCACGGACAGTGACAGGGCCAAGAATCCAACAACACAAAGCTACAAAATCCATGCTCGCTCACATCGTCCGCAAAGCGGGCGCCACAAACCAAATCTCGCCGATATCCCGGTCCGAGATTCCGGGAATCCGTTTGGGAACGATACGCCCGTCCGGAACCTCCGGGGCGTTTATCCCGAAATCGTCGTCGTTCACTACGCAAAGGGTTCCGTCTCCGAGGAGGCACATCCCCTCCGGCTTGTCGTGGGGATAACCGGGCGCTGCGGCGAGGATGTCGCAAAAAAGCTCCTTCTCCACGGCCCTGAGGCCATACCCGGCCAGCCGGCCGGGCGCAAGGGTATCGACGGCCATGTATCCGTCCAGCGGAGAGATATCGGAAGCCTGCGAGAGGTCAATACGGAAAACCTTCTTGAAACCGCGCCCCTCTGCAGGAAACTCCGCATCGCGCTCCAGCACGAGCAAATCTCCGCCGCCGAGCACGCAGAGTTCGCTCACCACATTACCGGGGTCCTCGAGCGGATAGAGATACTGCGCCGTCCGGCCGTCGGTGGGACGGAGCGCCACGATACGGCAGAACACCGCAGTATCTTTCGTGGAGGCGTCCGGATTGTAGAGCGGCGACTGCATGATGCCGAAGAGCATGTCCGCTCCGGCATCGTAGGCGAGCCCCTCCATGCCGCGGTTGGGCCGGCGACGGGCCAGCACTTCGGGCAATCCCCCGTTGAAGGGGCTGTACTCCTCAAGCAGCCTCCCCTCGCCGTCGAAACGGAGCAGGTAAGGGCCGTACTCGTCGCTCACCCAAAACGTACCGTCGCCCGCCAGTGCGAGCCCTTCGGTATCGAGACCGCGTCGCAGGCTGTCGCATACCGCCTCTCCGGCAAGGTCATACCCCACCTCTCCCGTACTGCCGTCACCGCCGGCGGCAGGCAGGCCGCTGAAAAGGTTTCCGGCAGCATCCCGAAGCGGCACCGTTCCGACCGCCTCGAGCGAATCGCCCGAAAGCCGGAACTTTCCCACCCGCGGAGCGAACTCCGGCAGTGCGAAAACCTTGCTCTCCGGCGTCGGCCCGTCCACGTTGGGTCCCCGGTCGGTCAGGAGCCAAAAACAGGAATCGGCCGCATCGTAACCCATCGCCGAGCCGTACCCGCCAATAAAGACAGGTGTTCCGTCCGCCTGCGGACATACCGTTTCAAAAGGTACCGCCACCCGTTCGGGCAGGGAGGAGGCAGCGCTCCCGCACCCCCAGCACAGCGCAGCGGCCGCAACCGCCCCGAACATTCGCTTGCCTGCAACAACCGTTTTCATACGTTTTCAATTTGGGACAGGCCCTGCGACCTGCCTGTCTGAAAAATCCCCTGTGTCCGCTGTTCCTATGTAAGACCGTCTGCAGTCCGACCGGACTGCTCCGCCCGGCTGCAGACAAGTCCTACGCCTCTTTTTCCGGTCACTCCCGGACCGTGCCGCCCGCATTGGAAGCCCCGCGGG
>OBAG01001539.1_pt1 | contig 13818 bp, 7 predicted proteins | sample 1517701 | NCBI WGS metagenome assembly OBAG01 (sample SAMN04571702, study PRJEB22368) | human gut metagenome | biome: human gut; material: stool | host: Homo sapiens | place: Luxembourg | collected 2012-09-07 | reverse complement strand
GTATGCTGATGTGGCTTGAGAGATGGGCTTCGGATGTGTGTTGATGAGGGGTGTGTGATGGGCTTCGGATGTGTGTTGATGTGGCTTGTGTGAGGGCTTCGGAGGTTTGTTGGTTTGGTTTTGAGGGTGGTCTTTTGCGGGCTGCCTGGGTTTTGGAGGAGAGTGGGTTGTATGTGTGATTATGTGGTTTTGCCGCTTTTGAATTCGTCTTTTGAGCCTGGGAGGGCTCGGGAGGTTGTTGAGGGGTTTGTGGATGTGGATTTGAGGAATATTGCGCGGGCTGAGCTTTTTTATTTTACGGGGCAGGCGGAGGAGTGTTGTGAGATCACGAGGGGGTATCTGTCCAGCAGGGTTATTGAGCTGAAGCTTTCGGCGTGTATTTTGTATGGGTATTCTAATCTGTCGCTGGGGAATGTGGCGGCGGCTAAGCGGGGGATGGAGGGGATCCAGTCCTGTGTGAAGATTGCTATGAAGAAGAAGGTTCCTAAGGATGTTTATGCGTCCTGTCTTCTGGCGGGGTATGTGGGGGCGGTTTTGCTTCATCTGCCTACGGATGGGATGCCTGCTTTTGGGGAGTACAGCAGGATGCTTCCTGAGGGGCTGAGGCTTTTTGCCACGTATGTGATGGCACACCATACTTATCTTAACGGGGAGATATGGAGTGCTTATGGGATGGGGAAGGCTGCTTTGTTTATGGCGGATAGGTCGTATCCGATCAGTATGACGTATATCCACTGTATGATGGCGGTGTGTGCGATCAACCGAAAGCATAAGCAGGAGGCGCAGGAGGAGATGCTCCGGAGCTGGGAGCTGGCGAAGATGGATGGTTTTCTGGAGCCTTTTATTGAGCATCATGGGCTTTTGCGGGGGCTGATCGAGGCATGTATCCGGAACCGGGATCCGGAGGCGTATCAGCGGATCACGGAGGGAGTGATTTCTTTCAGCAGGGGTTGGATGGCGCTTCATAATCCGGAAAACCGGAGAAAGGTTACGGGGGAGCTGTCGACGATGGAGTTTTCTATTGCCATGCTGGCAAGTGGGGGATGGACCAATAAGGAGATCGGAGAGCATCTGGGGATTTCCATTAATACTGTCAAGCATTACCTTACGGATATCTTTTGCAAGCTGAATGTCAAGAAGCGGGATGAGCTGAAGAAATTCATGTTAAAATAGTGACAGAGGCACTTTTTTTTGAAAAAACGGGCCTTACAAAACAACTGGTAGTGTTGTATAATAAATATCACGAATAGTCAGATTTTATCGGAGAAATCAGACGAAAAGAACCAGTAAACGAGTAAGTTAAGAAGGAGGAGTTGAAGACTGATTTTCGATAGCATCTGATAATGTCAATATCCTTACCAAAAATGCCTGGTATATTGACACTACAATCACATAAGGGTAAAATATTGAAAAGGTGTAACCTGTTTACTCACCGGCTAAAAACATGAAGCTTTTTTAAGAGAAAGGAATATAAACAGAAGTAAAGTAATAAGAAATACAGTACACGTTAATGCACACATAGGAAAGCGGGAAAGGTATGAAAAAATTAAGGAATAATAAGATCAGAAAACTCCTGGCATTTATGGTGGCTTTGGCGTTGATGGTATCCTGTATGCCAAGTGCATATACGATCTCCGCGAGTGAGGCGTTCGGAGATGGAACGGAGGATATATTTACAGATGGCGAAATTACATCTGAACCAGCGGCCGAAGAATCGACACCGGATGTAAGCAGCGCTGACCAGGAGGAAACGGAACAGGCGCAGCAATCGACGCTTACATATGAAAATGATTCTGTTAAAGTAACAGCAGAGGCACTGGAGGACGGAGCTCTTCCGCAGAATACAGCATTGAAGGCTGACAGCGTAAACGAGAATTCATCCGTATCTTATGATACAGTTTCTCAGAAGCTTTCAGCAGCAGCTACAGACAAGGGCAGCAGCCTGAGAGGTTTTTTTGCGTATGATGTGTATTTTGCTGATGGCGACGGAAACAGAGTCGAGCCGAACGGCAGAGTCAGAGTAACTTTTGAGTACAAGACACCGGCAGCACCGGAGCTTACCGATGCAGCCAGCACGAGTGTAACCGTTGAGAAGCTTCATTATAACAGCAGTACCGGTGATACTGATGTTAACACCTTACAGGCCAACGAGGATCTGAAGGTTCTGAATGTCAACGAGGGCAAACAGATCCAGACACTTCAGGTTGAGACTGGCAACGCAGCTGTTTTTGCCGTTATGTGGGATTCTCCTGAGACAGCAGATGTCGAGGCGGAAGCTGTTTCCGGTAATGAGGACGGGGTGTCTATCGCATCAGAGGAGCTTACGGACGGAATGGATATTTCGGACGAGCCTGAGCAGGATGCAGCTGAGACACCGGCAGCAGAGAATCCGGAGGTAACTCCTGATGCAGAGCCTTCTGAGGCTCCGGCGGAGAATCCGGATGCTGAACCTACCGAAGCGCCGGCTGAGGATCCGGATGTGGTGGAAGAACCGGCAGAGGATATTGAGAGCCCGGATGAGGTTCCGGCAGCAGATGAAAATGGTGAGACAAGCCTGGTCGAGGTTCTGGGAGACGATACGAATCTTCGTGTCAGCCCATCTATCGAGGCAGAGGTTCTGGCAACTGTAAACGCAGGAACACAGCTCACACTTCTGGATACCGTAACAGCAGAGGACGGAGCAACCTGGTACAAGGTTTCCTGGGAAGGAACCGAGGCTTACATAAGAAGTGATATGGCACAGGTTGTTGACAGCAGTGATGAGGCAGAAGAGCCTGAGGATGTGCAGGAAGAAGAAATTCAGCCTGAGATCACCAGATATGATTACAAGAGTGACGAGGTCAATGTCAAGGTTACTCTTACTGATCCGGCAGACCTTCCGGACAACGCAGAGCTTTCTGTAACACCGGTAGAGCTCAGCCAGGAAGCCGAAGACCAGATCACAGAAGAAGCGATCAAAGAAAAGAAAGCCATCGAGAAGATCCATTCCTACGATATCAAATTCCTGGTAGACGGCGAAGAGGTTCAGCCGGGTGCCACTGTGAAGGTATCTGTATCTCTGAATGATGAGAAGAAGATCAAGGATGCAGATGTATATCACGTAGACGAGAATGATAACGTTGAAAATATGGATGGCAGCGTTGCCAAGAATGGTGATGTTGAGTTCGAGACGACGCATTTTTCTACTTATGTTATTGTAAATAATACTCTTAGAGGTAGTGTTAAGGTTACTCTGCAGCATTATGAAGGGAAGACTAAGATCTATGCAGATACAGTACGTAATGTAGAAGTTGGTGGAAAAATTCCTGATTACAGAGCAACAGAAAATTATGATGTAGACAAAGTTGTAACTGTAAAAGATAGAAAAGAAACACCAGTATCTGATATTAATGAAATTAAAGTTGCAAGTGATACCGTTGTAAAAATCTATTACAAAGCCAAAACATCAACAAATAATGAAGGTGACGTAACATTTTATGATTATCAGATAACCCCTAACTCCGGGAAAGGAATTAATGATAAGTCACATTATTCGGAAAAAGATACGGATAATAGATTGATTATGGGAACTAGGGATAGCAATGGGAAACCAGCAAATAACTATAATGCATACGGAACCAATAAAGATAAATGGGGATACCGATTAAATGCAAATAATTGTAATTATAAAGCAAATGTAAAAGATGGAAAAGGAACATTAGGACTGGTAACTGGACTGTCAGAAGATTACAAAACAGTCCTGTGGAGTGTTGACCAGCCTGGATTTTTTACAGACGATAACCCAGGTGAAGGTAAACAAAAATATACAAATTACAAGCTGTTGTTTAGCAAGACAGGAAATAATTACAAACTGACCGGAGTAAAGCAGCCAGGAGGTACTAAATTTACCTGTAAGGAGAATGGTTCTGACTTCTTTCCTTTAAAGAATCCTACAACTGATAAGACAAAAGGCGGAGAATTCTATTTCGGAATGAGATATGATATAAAATTCAAGCTTGGAGATTATGTAGGGCCATTGAATTATACCTTTACTGGTGATGATGATTTATGGGTTTTACTGGATGGAAAAGTAGTAATTGATGTTGGTGGTATTCATGATGCAATTGAAGGTTCTACTGATTTATGGGAAGACCTTGGATTTAAGAACGGAGCAAGACCTTCAACAGATGCACAAAAAAATAAAACCCATAGAATTACCGTACTTTATATGGAACGAGGCGCTGGTGCATCTAATTGTAAGATGGATTTCACAATTCCGGATGCAAGATTTGTAAATGTGGAGAATGTTCCACTTGCTAATCTTACACTTACAAAAGTTGACTCTAAAGGCACTGGTATTTCCGGTGCAAAGTTCAAACTGGTAAATGATAATGGAGGCGAAACATACCCGGTTACAACATCCGATGCTAATGGTAATGTTACATTTGATAATCTGAAAGCGGGAACATATACTTTAACAGAAACTATGGCGCCAGATGGTTATGTTGCATTGAAAGAAAATTATAAAGTAAAAGTAACAGTAAATGATAAAACTGCAACTGCTAAGCTTTATAAAGCGGATGAAACAACTGAGGTTGAAAATAATCAAATTGTCAACTACACTGAGAAAGAAGAAGCTGAAAAGAATCTGAAGAGCAGCAAAACAGCGAAAGTAGTTGACTATGACAACAGAATTTACCAAATTGACCTGAATGCAGAAACAACAGGACGTGAGGCTGGAGTTGAAGCAAAGGGTGCCAGTATTGTAATGGTATTGGATGCCAGTGATTCTATGACGGAGAGTATAAGTAAGACGGATTCAACTAAAAAGTATACGGCTTTAAAAACTGCAGCAGAGACATTTGTGGATACTTTAAGTAAAAAATCGCAAGAAAGTGAAATTTCAATTATCTGGTATAGCGGTGATGAAGGAAAAGATGGTACCACAGATACATTGGACTTCCGGAAATTGGATAATGAAGGAGTAAAAGCTTTAAAAAACAATATTAAAGCTAAAACTAAAAATGATTTTGAGGGTGGAACACCAATGGGATCTGCATTGGAAGCTGCGAAGAATCAGTTGGCAAAAGCAAGTTATGGATCCAATAAATATGTTTTATTTATGACGGATGGTATGCCAGGATATTCGGAAGGGTATGACAATCTAAATTGTATGACTGCCAATAAAGCATTTAATAATGCAAAAGAGATAAAACCGAATGCGATTCTGTATACGGTTGGTGTAGGACTTAAGAAAGAGAATCAATTTTATTGGAAAAAAGGGCATTCTGCGACGTCAAGCTATGGAAATGGACATGAAGGTGGATATGATGAATGGTGGTCAAATTCAAATCATGAATCAATTAAAGGATCTGATTTTCTGAAAAATTATATAGCAACTGAAGCTAAAGGCACCAATAAGTATGCATATGATACAAGTGATGTTACAGGTCTTGTAAATACATTTGATGTTATTGCAGGAAAAATTGGTGATCTGTTTACAATTCAGCCACAGAAGATAGTAGATACTATTGATCCACGATTTGAGCTCACAGAAAAGTCCAAGAATGATTTGCTTGCATTGAATAAAAGTGATGATACGAAATCTGTCGAAATTAAAAATAATGGTGATGGATCGACAACGATTATCTGGACAGGTAATGCGGCGAAGATTGGAAATGCAGAAGCTACTGCCGAGAAAGACAGAGGCTGGAAAGCAAGCTTCCAGATCAAAGCAAAGGATGATTTCATTGGCGGAAATATGGTACCGACCAATGGCGCAGATTCTGGTATTTATCTGGATAATGAGTCTACCAGATTTTTTGATCAGCCATCTGTAAATGTTAAATTGCTGAGTCTTTCTATTGACAATGATGAAACAACTGTTTTCAAGGGAGACAGCATTGATCCGTCAGGATATGCAAATGAACTTGCTAAGACATTAAAAGTTGAAGAACTGGATGGAAAGACTAAGACGATTACAGGTATGAATCCAGTGACAGGTGAAGGCGATTCCAAAACACCGACATTTCCGACACTGACAGATGATCAGAAGAAGGAATTAACTAAAAAAGGTACGATCACACTTGACACAAATAAAGATGGTTCTCATCAATATGAGTACACTTATCCAGGGACAAATGAGCCGGTAGGATATTTCACTTATACGTATAAGTTATCTGATAAGCCAGGCGGAAACATGGAAACTCATGAAGCTTCAACGGTTGGAACAGCAGTAGAGAAGTATGAGCTTGAGGTAACATACCATCCATATTCCAAAGAAACCAGAAAAGGCATGGATGCGCTTACGAGTGTAATAGAACCTGCAAATAATGGTGATACAGAGGTTGCTGATAATAATATCGAAGCTGTTACCGGTACTTATACAGTAAATGTAATCGCCGGACAGATCCAGATTACCAAGAAACTTTCAGATGGTGAGACAGCTCAGCAGGATGCTACATTTACATTTGAAATCTATAAAGTAACAGAAGGTAAAGACGGAGAGAAAGTTAAAACAAAACTTGAAACCGAACCAACATCAATAGAAGCAAAGATAAGCAAAGGTGAGAATATAGCGAAATTTAGTAATAACGAGAGTATTACAATTGCAAATCTGGCCAGAGGCGAATATGTTGTAAAAGAGGCATCTCATAGTGGTTATACATTGGAAACAGCTGTAAATGACACAATAGTGACGAATTGTAAGGCTGTTAATGAGAAAACTAAAGCTGTTACTTTTACAATTGGTATCGACAAAAATGGAAAAGATGCATTAAAGTCAGAAAAACTGAAAGCCAAAGATGTTAAGCATGCAGTTTATGCTGGTCCAGGATGTGTTGGAAAAGCTGATTTTACCAACAAAGAAATTGTATCTGATGTAAATTTCGTAAAAATCGATGCAGCAAAGGATCTGCAGAGTAATACAATTACTATAAGCGGTGCAGTGTTTAATCTTTATAAAGCAGACGCTGACTGGAAGCAGGGTGATGTAGTAAAAGATAATGTGGAATCTGGTGCGAATGGAGCATTTGGATTTGAAAAACTGGTTCCAGGTAACTATCTGTTGATAGAAACAAAAGCCGCTACAGGTTATTCTTTACCGCAGAATCCATGGAAGATCACAGTTGCTACGGATGGAACAGTTACAGTAACTAAGAATAATGGAATAGTAATCACACCAATAACGAGTGGTGATAAGAATGTCTACCAGATCGAAAACGCGAAGGTATATTCCTTACCAGAATCCGGTGGTCCGGGAACCTATGGATTTACAATCAGTGGTGTAGCGATTCTTGCAACTGCACTCCTGTTGTTTATAAATAATAAACGAAGGGAGGAAGAAGCAAAGAGATCGTAACACATTAATTGTAAATGGCCGATGAAGGGCGAAAAAGAAAAAATGCAGAGAAAGAAAGGAGCAAACCTTATGAAAAATTTATTTAAAAAGATTGGTGCATTATTAGTGGCAGCGGTTATGGTGTTGTCTATGTGCACAGCGGTGTTTGCAGCAGACGGTGATGTATTTATTACTGTTAATGATGAAAATGGCAATCAGTTGACAGGTGCTACATTAAAATATTTACAAGTAATTGCACCGGATCAAACAACTGAAACAGGATGGAAATTTATTAATGGTGCTGAAACCGCATATAAAACAGCTTTTAAGGTTATCGATGATCAGTTAGCGATTAAAAAGTTAATTGAAGCGCAGAATCCTAAAACATATGTGGATGCAAAAGGGAATCCTACTGTTACCGCAGCGACTTCTACTGAAATAGCAGCAGCGTTGAATTCCTTGACTATCACAGAGGAAATGGCGAATCCACAGAAAGTAACAGAAGCAGGTGTTTATGCGATTAGTGCTACTCAGTCAAATTATACTTATAGCAATATGGCGGCATATGTTGGATTTGCTGCAGAAAATTATCCGACATTAGAATCAACTACTGTTACTGCAAAACGTAGTTCTACAAATGTAACAAAAGATGTTGTAAATGATGAAAGTGATCATGTAGTTGCAATTAATGATATAGTTCGATATCAGATTAAAGCATTTGTTCCGGCATTTGCTCCAACTGATACGAATAAGGTATTTAAAATTACTGATGAACTTACAGGTGCTGAGTATGTTAAGTTAAATGGTACTGATAAAACAGCAACCGTCAAAATGAAAAAGGGAAATACTGAGATTGACTTAACAGATAAAGTAACATTTACAGAAACTCAGAACAAGGGTAAAAAGGGTTTTGAAGTTAATTTATCAAACCTTACAATTACAAATGATAACAGATATGTAGGATATGAAGTAACTATTGAATATGATGCTCAAATTAAAGATGTAACGACTAACAATACAGCAAAAGGCCACATTGGTAATTCAGAGTCTTCTTCTGTACCTGTTAAGTTGTATACAGGTACAGTGGAAGTTGTTAAAGTAGATGCTAAAAATACTAACACAAAACTTTCTGGTGCTGAATTTATTGTTTATAGAACATTAGATAATGAAAACAAAGAGTATGCTGTTCTTGCAAAGGGTAAATTTGATCACTGGACAACAGTAGAAGCTAATGCTACAAAAATTACAACAGATACAAAAGGACATGCGCAGATAGAGGGATTAAATGTAGGAACTTATTGGTTTAAAGAGGTAAAAGCTCCGGAAGGATATAGCAAAAATATTGATCCTGTAAGTGTTACATTAACTCAGGAAGGAGTAGCTGACAAGGTTGTAACTGCTACGCCAGCAACAATGAAAGATACCAAACTCTCCTCCCTTCCATCCACAGGTGGCATGGGAACATACCTCTTCACTATCATTGGTGTTGTAGTTATGGCTGGCGCTGCTGGTGCTTTCTTCATCAGCCGCAGAAAAGGATCTGAGGAATAATCGTTTGATTGCCGGATTGATTCAATTCAAAAATTATTTATAAGCAACGACAAAGCAAGTATTAAGACAGAATAGTTTCTGATTATTCTGTTGAAGAAATCATTACCGCCCGGCCCCTTCGGGGGCCGGAATGGTAATACAACAGTATGGAGAAACCTATGAGAAAGAATAAGAAGAAAAATTATATTGGACTTGGTTTGCTGTTTCTGATAGGGTTGTCCATACTGCTGTATCCAATGGTCAGTGATGCCTGGAACCGGTACAGGGACAGCCTGCTGATCAGTAATTATAGCAGCAGTGTTTCTTCGGATGATAATTCGGAGAAGATTGACAGTATGTGGAAGGCAGCGCAGGAGTATAACGAACAGATCAAGCAGGAAAGTGTGCCGGATGCTTTTTCCGTGAGGGATGGCCAGACGGACAGTACATATGAGTCTCTTCTGAACCTGAATGGTGACGGAATGATGGGGTATGTGGAGATTCCTGTGATCGATGTGAGCATTCCAATCTATCATTACACGACAGATGAGTCTCTGGAGAAGGGTGCCGGTCATTTGTTCGGCAGCAGTCTTCCGGTTGGCGGCAAGAGTACCCATTGTATTTTGTCGGCACACAGAGGACTTCCAAGTGCGAAACTTTTTACAGATCTGAATCTTGTGGAAGAGGGAGATGTTTTTTACCTGCATGTGCTGGGTAAGACGCTTGCCTACGAGGTGGATCAGATTCTTACCGTTCTTCCGGAGCAGACAGAGTCTCTGGGTATCACGGATGGGGATGATTATGTAACGCTGGTTACGTGTACGCCTTATGCGGTGAATACGCACAGACTTCTGGTGAGGGGACACAGAGTTCCGATGAAGGCTGCGAAGGCGGTTCAGAAAACAGAGAAGAAGGTTACCGGAATCACCAATCCGACGCTTCCGATGCTTGCTCTCTGTGTTGTGATCGGAATTGTGATCGCGGTGATCCTGGTTGCCGGTATCAATTCTGCTCAGAACAAAAAACGACGCAGGAAATAGTTTATGGCTAAAAAGAAAAAAAAGAAAAAGAGTAATGTTGTCCTGAACATCATTATCGTTCTGGTGTTTCTGGCGGGGGCGGGAGTGTTCCTTTATCCCACGATCAGTGATATGTGGAACCAGTATCGAAATGCCCAGCTGGTCAGTAAGTACGAGGAAGCGGTAACAGAGCTTTCGGACAACGACTATGACAGGCTGTGGAAAGAGGCGAAGGAGTATAATGCCGAGCATCCGGTGAATGCCATTGTAGATGCTTTTGAGGAAGAGGATACTTATGAGCTGAGTCATCCTTATGACAGGGTTCTGGATCCGAACGGTGATGGTCTGATGGGGAGTATCGAGATCCCGAAGATCAAAGCGAAGCTGGCTATCTATCACGGACTGAGCAAGACCGTGCTGGAAAAGGGTGTGGGTCACGTGGAGGGCACCAGTCTTCCTATCGGAGGCAAGAGCACCCATGCGGTTCTGGCGGCGCATCGAGGTCTTCCGAATGCGAAGCTTTTTACAGATCTGGATCAGATGGAAAAGGGAGATATTTTTATTCTGCACATTCTTGGCAAGCATCTGGCCTACAAGGTGGATCAGATCAAGACGGTGCTTCCGGATGAGACCAGTGACCTGGATATTGTTGAGGGCGAGGATCATGTGACACTGGTTACGTGTACGCCTTATGCGGTGAATACCCACAGACTTCTTGTTCGTGGTGTTCGGACGAAGTATGTGGAGGAAGAAGTTACTAAGAATGACGAAACGATTCCGCAGAAGCTTGCGGTTGTGGATCCGAAGAGGGTTCTTGCCGGCGGTGCGGCAGCGCTTGTTATTCTGATTCTGCTGATTTACCTGATTGTCCGCCGCAAGGATAAAAAACGCAGAATGAAACAGCTTTCAGAAAGGAAAGAGGAGGCAGAGAGCGATGAAAAATAGAAGAAAGCAAGGGAAAATATTCCGGAGCCTTCTGGCTGTTCTGATGCTGACGGCTATGCTGGTCACGAGTGTTTTGCAGCCGGTTTTCGCCGGGGATTATGTAGCTGGAACAATGGGTAATCTGACGTTGACGGTTCAGCAGGCGGATGAGGAGGGAAACCAGACTCCGCTGCCGGATGTAGGGCTGACGATCTACAAGGTTGGCAGTGTGAATTTTGATGGTAATGTGCGTTTCGTGCTGGATGAGGCACTGGCTGCCGCTGCAATCGATTTTGATTCCATCACGACGGCTGACGGCTGGTATGAAGCAGCAGAGAAGCTGGCAGATATGATCAGCAGCGGAAGCGTGGATGTGTGGGGTCTGTCCAGAACCTCTGATGCAGAGGGTAATATTACTGTTACCGATCTGTCTGAGGGCATGTATCTGGTGGTGCAGACAGATGCGAACAGCAGTGTTGCGGTTTCACCGATGCTGATCTCCGTTCCTTTTGCAGATCAGGAGCAGGGCTGGATGTATGATGTGCAGGCATATCCGAAGACTTCAACGAAACAGCATACACAGATCCAGGTTACGAAGAGGATCTATAATGTTGATGAGAACGACAATGTGATTCCTCTGGAAACGAAGGAGGATGTAACTTATAAGGTTGGTGTTTTTTCGGATCAGGAAGGTACGATCCCGTTCCGTGATGATTATTTAAAGGATATCCATATCCAGAATGCTTCCAGTGGTACAGCTACATGGACGGATGTTCCGGATGGCACCTATTATGTATTTGAGCTGGATGAGGATGGAAATCTTCTTCAGCAGAATACGAAGATCGAGGTGGATGAGGAGAATCTTTACTACTACAATGTAACGAAGCTGAATGGCGAGAGTGAAGAGAAGTCCAATCAGGTTGTGATCGGTGGAGATAGTGGTGCTGCTGAGGCAGTGGCTTATGTAAATAACTATTATACAAAGATTTCCGATATATTCAGCCGTAACGGATTTATCAACATTAAGAAGAATGTGATGATCGATGGTGTTGCTTCTACTGTGGATGATACGTTCTATGCAGGTGTGTTCTCCACTGAGAGTAACGGTGAGCTGACGCTTGAGAAGGTAGTGACTCTGAAACAGAATGATAGTGTTCAGGTAATGTTGGATCTTCCAAAGGATCAGGAGATCAACAGTGTTACTTATACTGTTCTGGAGACGGATAAGGATGGAAATCCGGTTGATGATGATACCTTTAAGTATACAGTTACCGGTCAGGGTGAGGTTACACTGAATAATGATAACCGATATACTGTAACAAAAGAGATCACCAACAGTCTTTCTTCCGAGCCGACACCGATTCCGACTGTTACACCTGGTGGAAATCATGGTGGAAATGATCGGATCACTCCGATCCCGAATAACGGCACAGCGGGCGGAACTGCTCCGAACGATACCAGCGGTACAGCAAGACGTTCTGTAAAGACCGGCGATGATACACCGATCGGCGTATGGGTTGGAATCCTTGCAGTAGCGATCATTGTTGGCGGCGGTGCAGCTTATGGAGTTAGGAGAAAGAAGAAAAAATAAATAACGGATCATTCTGAAGGATGATCGATGGAAGAACCGGGCGATGTGGATGCCCGGTTCTTTTTTTGGAATATTTACGTATTGGGGATGAAAAAGCAGCGGGTGATATTTTTTCTCGAAAATTGCTCTTGACATTTTGGTATGATAAGTATATTGTATGTGTTGCAGCAAATTTCATAAAAGATAGCCTTTTATTCAGAGTGGTGGAGATACAAAGGATCTGTGAAGCCACGGCAACCCCGGATAACCCAGGAAGGTGCCAACCTGAGCGAGCAATCGAACAATAAGAGGATTGTTTACAGAATTTAAACAGTCCGGATTGTACGGGCTGTTTTTTATGTATATAACCATTGTTTTATTACAAAAGGAGAAGATCATGGAGAAAATTTTATTTACATCTGAATCTGTAACTGAGGGTCATCCTGACAAGGTCTGCGACTCTATTTCCGATGCGATCCTTGATGCTATGATGGCACAGGATCCGATGAGCCGTGTTGCATGCGAGACTGCTACTACAACAGGTCTTGTACTTGTTATGGGCGAGATCACAACCAAGGCTAATGTTGATATCCAGAAGATCGTTCGCGATACTATCCGTGAGATCGGATATGACAATGCGGATTATGGCTTTGACGCAGATACCTGTGCGGTTATCACATCACTTGACAAGCAGTCCACAGATATCGCTATGGGTGTTGACAAGGCTCTTGAGCAGAAAGAGGACGATATGAATGAGGACGAGCTGGATTCCATCGGTGCCGGTGACCAGGGTCTTCAGTTTGGTTATGCTTCCAATGAGACTGAGGAGTATATGCCATATGCCATCAACATGGCTCACAAGCTTGCTCAGCAGCTGACAAAGGTTCGTAAGGACGGCACTCTGAAATATTTAAGACCAGATGGAAAGACTCAGGTTACTGTTGAGTATGATGAGGCTGGCAAGCCGAAGAGAATCGATGCTGTTGTATGCTCTACACAGCATGATCCGGATGTTACTCAGGAGCAGATCCATGAGGATATTAAGAAGTATGTTTTTGATGCGATCATTCCGGCTGATATGGTTGATGCGGATACGAAGTATTTCATCAATCCGACAGGTCGTTTTGTTATCGGCGGACCTCACGGTGACAGTGGTCTGACAGGTCGTAAGATCATCGTTGATACCTACGGCGGAACAGGACGTCACGGCGGCGGTGCTTTCTCCGGTAAGGATTGCACAAAGGTTGACCGTTCTGCTGCTTATGCTGCACGTTATGTTGCAAAGAACATTGTTGCAGCCGGTCTTGCTGACAAGTGTGAGATCCAGCTTTCCTATGCGATCGGTGTTGCGCATCCGACTTCTGTCAGTGTGAATACCTTCGGAACAGGTAAGCTTTCTGAGACTAAGCTTGTTGAGATCGTTCGTGAGAATTTTGATCTTCGTCCGGCTGGTATCA
>OBAG01001527.1_pt1 | contig 13912 bp, 8 predicted proteins | sample 1517701 | NCBI WGS metagenome assembly OBAG01 (sample SAMN04571702, study PRJEB22368) | human gut metagenome | biome: human gut; material: stool | host: Homo sapiens | place: Luxembourg | collected 2012-09-07 | reverse complement strand
CCACAGCAACGGAAGCACCTACGGCCGTACCCTGATTGCCCGCCGCCACTTGCAGCCCGCCTGTCACCTGCACATCACTTTGGTAGCCTGTCACATCAATTGACTGCGCCTTAGTAACAGTATTGTCCTCCATCAGGGCATTGACGGTATGGTCGATCAGATTGACAGAAACTGCCGCTCCGCCGGTGCCGCTGCCGCCCTCATTTTTAGATATTTCCAGTCCCAAACCAGCCGCAATAGTAGTGCCGCCGCTCAAGCCTAAAACATCAAGCTTGCCCGCGTCGTTAATCGTACTGTTGGCAACGATGGCGCTGATAGTATTGTCGATATCGTTAACAGCTGCCGCACCGGCCAGAGCCGCACTCTTTCCTTTGGCACCATTTTCGCCGCTGGACTTCCAAACCAGGGCCGCTGCACCGCTGTAGGCCCCAACAAAAGCATTGTCCCGGGCAGTAACGCTCATATCGCCATCATTCAGGCTGATAACGGCATTATCTACAACAGCCTTAGTCTCGTTGCTAAGGCTGTTTACTGACACGCTGCCAGAACCAGAAATGCTGAATTCCGGCATAAATCCCTGGCTGCCGCCCTGATTATCACGGTTGATATTCAGCTGGCCGCCGCCCTGCCCCGTACCATTTACATTAAAAGCATCGTCGACAGCCGAAGATGAGCTGCCATCGCCGTTCACCTTATCGGCAAAGATCGAACCGGCCTTACCTACCAGGCCATTTTCACCCAGTACCTTATCAGTAAGGCTGTTCATTTTATTACCCAGCTTGTCAAAAAAACCTTCTTTGCCTGAGCTGTCGTTGCTGGAAACGCTCCCCGCCGCACTGACAGTATTGATTGTGCCGTCAGTAACAGCAGCTACGTCCAGACCATAAGCCTGCACCGAAGCCGCTTTTTTAACAGCACCGGTAGCCGTATAAGCAGTTGTATAACCTTCATCACCGCTCATTTCATCATTATCAGCGCCAAAAACCTCATCGCTGAAGCCCTTGACATCGCCGATACCGGCAATATTATGTACCGCAAAATCATTCACGGCCACGCCAATACCAACAGCACCATTGGAATGGGTCATCGAAAGGCCGCCTGCCACATTCACCAGACTTGTATCGTTCAAACCCTTAACTGTTACCTTACCACTGGTCTCAGCAGCACCGGAACCGTTTTGCTGTGCCGTCAGCGAAGCCTCATCGTCAACTATCGTCAGCACCTTGCTGTCGCCGCTTATCACCGACACCATACCGTTCAAAGTAACGCCCGAAGCGCCTGCCTCACCAGAGGCTCCTTTACCTGCGCTTGCTGCTACGGCCACATGGTCGATAGTATTTGTGCCTGCGATATTGATCTCGCCGCCGGTGATATGCGAGCCTTCACCCACAGCCACCACCGTATTGGTATCAAAATCAGCTATATTAACCGTTGCACCTACTGAGCTGTTGCCGCCGGCGTTATTAAAAATGGCCGCAGTTACTCCTGCCAGGCTAACATCCTTCATCAGATTCTCAGCCCCAACATCAACTGTACCTTCAGAATTTATTTGTACATTATTACCCAGCAGCACCTTGCTGCCATGGTCCACATTGGTTATCATCACAGTACCGGCAATAGTTGCCGCAGTACCCGTGCCGCTGCCGCCGCCATCGTCGCCTTTAGCGTTAGATACAGCTGCAAAATTAGCATAGCTGTTAGGATCGGCAAAAGCTATGGAATTGACCACGATATCAGACAAGCCCGAAACTGCCTGTTTCAGCTTGGCTGCCGTCGTCTGCTGCGCCGGATCCTTCTCTGCCGCAGCGATCTGTTCATTCAATGTATCCAGCGCACTAAGCAGTTCCGTAGATGCGCTGAAAGGATTGGTCGCCTTCAGTATCCCATCGTCGCTGGTAAGCAGCGTCTCATCAGCAGTAAAAGTTCCTAAAGCCGCTTCCAAAGCGTCGGCCTTATCTGTTACAGCCTTCAGCAAAGCTTCCCAGTCGCTGCTGATGCTGCCTCCCAGCCCGCTGAAACCAGCTTTGATATCAGCTGCCGCACGCTTGACATCATCAACCATCTTCTGCACCCGGTTATAATCAACCAGCACGCGGCTATTGACAGCCACACCTTTTTTACCTGTAAGGGCCGCCGGCTGCGCATTGGTTTCGCTACGGTCAGCAACGGTCACAGTAGCCGTATCCTCAAGGTTAGTCACCATTACTGTCGCATTGCCTACAAGCCCGCCGCCATGCTCCTTAGTATAGGAATTGCTGGCGCCGCTGGCCACCATATGGATATCGTCCATCTGCATCCTGGCATCCAGGGTCAACTGGCCTTCCTGAGCCGTCAAGCCGGCTTCAGAACCGATATTGACCGCAGCAGTATTATTTTCGTTGACCACGGCCACCGTCGCGCCTGCCTTCAAAAAATCGGCCAGCTTGATGCCTTCATAGGTCATACCGTCTGCGCCGCCCTCGCCATCGCTCTTAAAAAGGGCATCCTTCACCTTACCGCCCACAGCTTTCAGGGCATCGGTAGCACCCACCTTGTTCAAGGTCTCCATGGCCTTCGCCATGTATTTGCCCGAGCCTATCTTATTGCTGCTGATGACAGTATTTTTGGTAAAGGTGTTATCCGCGCTGACGCTAAGGTCATTACCCGCCTCCAGTGAACGGTCTACATTGACCCCGGCCCTGCTGTTATAGGTGGTCACATTTACGGCTGTTACCAGTGCCGAAGCATCTGCACCAGCAACATTCAATTCAGAATTAAGGTCATTTACAGCTTCGGCCCCAATCACGATATCACCGCCAGCCGTCAGAGCCTTTTCGTAGCCGGCCGTCTGATTTTTATTGATATTTACCTGCGCCGTGTTATCACCGTTAGTGACCAAAACTCCGACAACGATCTGGTTGGCATTTTCGCCCTTCACCGCCAGGTTATCTGTCGCATCTATTTTCAGGTCAGCCTTAGCCTTAACTTCCACATCACCCTGTGCATTTACCTTGCCATCCACATTAACTACGGCCTTATTGGACGCTTCGGTATATGTAACTGCCCCGGCTGGCACATAGGTGCCTTTTTGCCCGCCCTTGCTGGCAAACTTATAACCGGTAGCCGATGCCTGCGTCGCCGCTAAGGTAGTGCTTTCCGCAGTAATGGCCACATCACCGCCACTGCTGCTTACAGCCGCTTCCTGCCCGATATTGACAGCAGCCTCTGTTTCCAGCACCGCAAAAGCAACGTCACCTGTAATGGGTGTCGCTGCGCCAAGCCCCAGTACTGCTGCTTTATGCACCAGCCCGTCTTCGTCCACATATTCATTTTTAGCTACCGCCTGCACCGTAACGTCTTTAACGCCGCTCACGCTGCCTGCCGCCAAATCAACTGTTGCCGTTACCTGCGCCAGGCTTCCTGCTTCTTCTGCACCAGTCTCGGTACGTTTAACATTCTGCGCCGTAGCCGAAATATCCACGCCTCCAGCTGCCGCTATCGTGCCATAGTTCTGCACCGAGGCAGTTATCTCCCTGTAGGTGACCTCGTCAGCCAGCCCGTCCAGCTTATCCTTGATAAAGCCGGGGGCACCGTCGGCAATGCTTTTAGTACCGGCATCGGCAGACGCTTTCAAAATAATATCGCCGCTGCCGGTGTCCATAGTCGCCGTCAAAGCGCCCGTCAGACCCGATTGCACAGCGCCGCTGCTGCCCTGTATATTTACCAGATCAGTAAAATCTACCACGCCGGTATTCAGGGCTGCCGCCTTATTGATATTCTTATTGCCATCAATGCCTACCAGGATATTCGCCGCCCGCAGGTCGATCTTATTCGTAGCATTGATCTTACCCAAAACAGTTATCGTGCCGCTGGGGTTCAGCGGTATCTGTGCCGGCGAATTGCGCAGCAGCTCCAGCTGCGCTTTCTGCGCATCGTTGCTGCCTGCCGACAACACGTTCTGCATAGCCGTCATCTGCGCCGCCGTCGGCGTCATCACATGCAGTGCGCCAGTATTGATAACGCCGCTGCTGCCTACAGCCATGCCGTCCTTACTCAAAAAGTACAAATTGCCGCCGATCTTATTGTTTTTGACAGCGTTCACCGTACCGTTGATGTCGATGTGGCTGTTAACAAAATTGACCAGATTATCGGCCTGGTTATTGCTGTCTTTACTACCAAAATACATGTTGGCGATCTGATTGGCATTCAAGCCAAATTGCTGAAAAACATTGACGCCGGTTCTGTCGATGATTTTTTTTGTCTCTATGTCGATAACACTGCCATTAGTCGTAACATTTGTAAACTCAGCACCGGAAATTATCTGTGCCGATGCCACAAGAGGATTAGCAAAAATACCCATGGCAGTAACGGCAGAAATGATCCGCTGCGCCAGCTTAGGGCGCTTTTCAACTGCGGTCTCTACCTGTTTTGTTTTCAATTTCTCATTGCTGCGCCTGATCCTTCTTTGTGTGCTCATGGTCTTGCCCCCTTCTAAAACTGCCCGTTAAACATAAAATGCAGACGTGTTTTACCAGCCTCGCTGCCGTTCAGCTCCCGGCGTAATGGTACGCCCAACGTCAAACTGCTGTAAAAATTCTGTGCCAGCGTCGCCTTAACGCCAATACCCGTACTCATCAGTATATGATCTTCAAAAGCACTGTCACCATAAACGCTGCCGTAATCAATAAAGGTAAAGGCCGATACCGCTTTAGCTATCGTCACCGAATATTCCAGGCTCACCGCCACACCGTGGTCACCGCCCAACAAACTTTCCTTATAGCCGCGTACACTGTAGGCTCCTCCGATATAAAACTGCTCGGCAGACGGCAGATAACTGGTACTGCTCCACTGTCCGTCCAGCCGTCCCGTCAGCATCTGCCCACCGCTGTAAACCTTTTGGTACAGTCCATTGAACTGGTATTTGCCAAAATCCTTGTTCTGCCCGTCGATGTTTTCCCAATCACCTATCCTATAACCATGTTTTTGAAAAATCACCGAGCTTTTGCCGTAATTCATCATACTAAACGATGCGGTATAGCCGCTTATGGTATCATCAACCCAATGGATACCTAAAAAATCCGTTTTCGAGCTTTGACGACTGTATTCCAGTGCCACATCGCTTTTTAAATGCTCTGTTACTATCAGTGGCTGCGTCAGCGACACGCCGTACGAATTAGAATTGCCGCGTACGTTCATCGGCTCCAGGTCACCGTCGATAATATGCACACTGTTGGCACTGTACTGTACCCCTAATTTGGTCCCGCTGCGCCCTACTGGAGTATTATAGGCAAAGCTGCCCGATTTTGTGCCCTCCGAAAAGATCCCGCTCACCATCAGCGTATCCCTGTTACCTGTCAGGCTTTTATTAGTATAAAACATCCCTGCACGCCACAAACCGCTGCTGTCACTGCCGGCATTATCTGTATAAACTGTAAAATTGTGTTGCCTGGGCTCATAGGCAGTTATAACATAATCAGTAGTACCAGCTTCCTCTCCTGCCTGCATAAAAATGCGCAGCTGCACATCGTTGGTGCTGTTAAAGCGCAGCAGGTCTTTGTTAAGCTCGTGTACATTGTCTATCCTGTCTTTGTGCAAATGCAGCCGGTTTTGAATATACCTGCTGTTAGTAGATTTATTGCCATCCATGATAAGCTGGCCGGTACGCCCCTCTACCAGATTGATGTGGACGATCCCTTCTTTGATCGTCTGCGGCGGTAAAACTGCTCTGCATGTCAGGTAGCCCTTATCCTCGTATAACTTGTTTAATTCACTAACCAGCGTATTCAGCTTTTGCAGTGAAACCTCGTGTCCCACATATTTGTCTGTCACTGACGCTATTTCAGCCTGACTCAGCACCTGTGAATCGTCAATAACTACCTTTTGCAGAAGGAACAGCACGCTTCCGCTTGCTTCACCCTGCTCACTGCCTTTTTCTGCCTCAACCTCGCTCTGCTGTTTGTTGCGTTCTTCCTGTATTCTTCTGGCGATCTGTTCTCTTTCAATATACTCTCTGGTGCGGTTCAGCTGCACGCCAGCATCATTATAGCCGCTGGGCGGTCTGCTGGGCGGATTTGCTTCCGCAGTAACCGACACGCCTGCCAAACTTACTAAAACCAGTATTTTTACTGCCTGCGATAAATATTTCCCGTTCATGATCACCGCTCCCCATTTAATTTTACTAAGTTTATAACCCCACCAAACAGTTTATTTCTTGCTTATCATTATAATAAAAATATTTTTCTTTTTTGTAAATATTTTGTTTACATATGGATTTGCAAATTAGCACTTGTGTTCTGCATATTGTAAATGATATTATTTCTATATGAAGTTTAGTGTTTTATTTATCTGTTATAATATAACCTTCAGTAGAAAGGATATGTTGCCATCATGCTCAAAACTCTTGTTTTTTGCAATCAAAAAAATAAAGCATTATTTCATGGTTTATTGGCTTACAGCAGACTTTTTGACATCGAATCTGTTTTTATCGAAAGCTGCAATGAAGCCCGGCAACAGCTTCAGTTTCTCCAGCCTGCAGCGCTGATAGTAGAAGTAACCACTTCTGACGCAGCAGAAATAAGGCAATTTGAGCCTTTAAGCAAAGCCGTGCCGCTTTTTGCCGTCTCGGCCATGACTTGCGAAACTGTTGCCGTTGCTGCCTATCAAAATGGTGCCGTCACCTTTATCAGACTGCCCTGTGGCAGTAAAGAATTTTATTACAGACTTCTTTCTGTGCTCAAAAACTGCTACCGTCCGCCTTTAAACGAGCTGCACAACACCATCGACGTAGGCAACATCAAAATCTACACTAAAAGTAACCGTGTCATGCTCAATAACGAGATCGTACACCTTACTCCCAGCGAATATAACCTCCTCCTGCTGCTGGCCCAAAACGTCAACCAAACAGTCAGCACTGAAGAAATGTACAACAAGCTATGGAGCACCAGTGAACTGCGTCACACCAGCCGCGGCCTGCAAATGCATCTAAGCAAGCTGCGTCGTAAGCTGAACCTTAAACAGGACCAGCAGGTGCGCATCATCACCATCCACGGCAAAGGCTATTGCCTGCAAGCAGATAACTACAACTCTTAACAATTTTTCTATCCTTCTGCTTTTAATTTATTCTTTTTACCATCATAGCACATGTCCCCCCCTAATCAAGTTTTGTGTTTTCAGATCGTACAAAGCTCTTTATGCAAAAAAAAGCTGAACCGTTTTTCAACGAGTTCAGCTTTAAACCAATGCTGCCTTGATCAACGCCAAGTTGATTTACTGCAAGACAGCCAAACCAAAATTTTTATTTACAGGAGGATTTGTAGGTTTACTCAAATTTATCAGCCTTCCGGAACGGTAACTGCCTCTTCCGGAGGCTTTTTTTGTTTTGCCAGTGACAGTGTAACTACGCCCGTCATAATCATGGCACAAGCAACGATCTTGATCGTAGTCACTGTTTCTCCCAAAAGCAGTACGCCGCAGATAATGCTGGTAATAGGCTCGAAGGTAGTCAAAATAGCGGCAGTAGAAGCACCGACATGCTTGATGCCTATCTGCAGCAGCGAGAGGGCTACCACCGTACACAGCAATGCAAACACAGTGGAAATAAACCAGGCCTGCGGCGTCAGAGTCGTCAAAGTCAATTCACCTGTTCCTATGCCAAAGATCCCCATAGCGATCGAAGACATCAGTGCTACATAAAAAGAAATTTTAAAAACAGGCTGATTTTTCAAACCGCTTTTATCCATATAAATGATATAAAAAGCATACGTAACGCCGGAAGCGACCGCTAAAAACAGCCCCAGAAAAGTCCCGCCGCTGAAACCAGCGCTCATATCCACACCCAGAAAAAAGCAGGCAATCCCGGCAGTAGCGATCAGCAGAGCAATAAATTTCTGCAGTCCCAGCCGTTCTTTATAAAAAAGTACGCAGCCGATAGTCACAAAAACAGGATAAATAAAGTGGATCGTTGTTGCTACGCCTACGTCGATCAATGAAAAGGCAATAAACAACATCAGCGTAGTCACAGCATTACCGATACCGCCTAAAATAGTCAGGCTCCACAATTCTTTGGCGCTGACCTGTAAAGATATGCCCTGATACCAAAGAATCGCCAAAAGCACCGGTAAGCTCAAAAAATTACGCAAAAAGGTCAGGGTCACCGGATTGCTGCCAGCCTCGCCATAGGTCATCGGCCCTAGAGTAAAGGCAAACCCGAAGGTAACAGCCGACAGCATTGTCAGTAAAATACCCCTGGTACTTGTATTAGCCATGATAATTCTCCTTTATGGAAGACAAAGCGGCAAATCCGCCGCTTTGTCTAAACCGGAATTAAAATTCTTTATCGCAGATTTTGACCAATTCATCTAAAACACTGTCAATGATCAGCTGTCCGCGGGCAGCTGAAGAAGAACGCGCCGGAGCAAGTACGCCGGTAGGCGGAACCGCATCTTTAGGCACAGGATAGATATGATACGGACAGGGAGTCGCTCCCTGGGTATCTACCATTCTTTCTTCATGCACCAATTCAGGGGCGAAAGCCATCATCAGAGAGGTTTCCGTAACAGCTGCGTGCTCAAAAGCCCAGCCCGGGAACGGTACTTCGTCAAACACTTTATCGATGATCTCTGCCGGCATCGGATCCCACCAGTTAGCAATCAAAATCTTGGCCTGTTCGCCATATTTTTGAGCTATCAAGTCGACTGCTTCGCAGACAAAAGCTTCATTTTCAAAGTGACAGCTAAGCACCATGATTTTTTTCACGCCGTCTTTAATAAGCTCTTCCAGAACATCATAGGTCAAACGGACAAGAGTATCACCGTTCAAATCAACAGTTCCCGGGAACAGGGGGCCGCCGCCGGAAAGAGGTTTAGATTTATAACCATAGTTGATTGCCGGCGCTACCATACCGCCAACACGCTGCGCCAGTCTTTCGGCATAGCCAGAACCGTATCTACACACAGCGGCAGATGGGGGCCATGCTGTTCGCAGGCGCCGATAGGCAGAATAGTGATCGCTCCTTCGTCGATTTTCGCTTTAAATTCCATCCAGGTCATTTCGTTCATTCTGATCATGATTCATCGCTCCTTTAATATCCATATTTTAATGTTCCATATTTTAATGTCGTTTACCTGCATTTTTCCTTGTTGCTTTGTTCTTTTAAGAAAGAAAGTTGTGAGGACCTGCGGCAGTGCCGCATTTAATTAGGAACTTACTTGACTAAGAGTTTTCGTCCTGTCCCCGGGCCGTTTATTTTTGTGCAGCAGCTAGCTTTACTGTGCTTTCAGTATACCCCCGCTTCAGCCTTGTACACAACGTACAAAAAGGCCAAAAACATTCCAGCCTGCAAGTGCATTTTTTGCACAAGTCAGTACTGCTCTTTTTGTATCATTCATACAGTGCTTTTTATATTTCGACTTGCTATACTGATTGCGACAAGAGTTTTCGTTACGAAGCTCCTCCGCCACAACATTAAGTTTGTAAAGGAGACTTTATAATGAAAAGCATATTATTCACCAACGCCAAATTAAAAGGCCAGAACGGCCTGCAGGACATTTATATAACTGATGGTAAATTTAAAGAGATAGGCCCCGGCCTTGCCGCAAAAGTAACAGCTGAGAAGGTCGTAGATCTTGAAGGCAAACTCGCCGTACCGCCTTATGTCGATCCCCACATTCATCTTGATTACGTTTTCACTGCACTTAATCCGGCGGCAGCCAACAAAACCGGTTCTTTATTTGAAGGCATCCAGCGCTGGTCTGAAACTAAAGGCAGGCTGACCAAAGAAGAAATCAAAGAACGCGCCCGTCAGGCCATGAAACAGGAGATCCTTACCGGCGTGCAATATATCCGCACCCATGTCGACGTGACTGATCCCAAGCTTACAGCCCTGCAGGCCATGCTGGAGCTGCGCGAAGAAGTCAAAGATACCTGCACCCTGCAGATCATCGCCTTCCCGCAGGAAGGGATGTATGCTTATCAGGGCGGTGATAAATTAGTTGAAGAAGCTCTCACTATGGGCGCTGACCTGGTCGGGGCCATCCCCCATTTTGAATATACACGTGAAGACGGCGTTAAAAGCGTCCAGAAAGCTTTCGAACTGGCAGTAAAATACGACAAAATGGTCGATATCCACTGCGATGAAACTGACGACGACCAGTCCCGCTTTATCGAAGTCCTGGCCGCCGAAGCACTGCGCAGCGGCATCGCCGAAAAAGCCACTGCCAGCCATACCTGTGCCATGCATTCTTACAACAATGCCTATACTTATAAGCTGTTCAAATTACTGGGGCTTTCCAAAGTCAATTTTATTTCCTGCCCTACCGAAAACATCCATCTGCAGGGACGTTTTGACAACTACCCCAAACGCCGCGGCCTGACGCGTGTCAAGGAATTGAACGAAGCCGGCATCAACGTCTGCTTTGCCCAGGATTCCATGAGCGATCCCTGGTATCCTGTCGGCAACGGTAATCTGATGAATATTCTTGACGCCGGTATACACATCGCGCAAATGATGAGTATCGAAGAAATCAGCAACTCCCTCGACCTGATTACAGTCAACGGCGCCCGCACCCTGAATATTCTCGATCAATACGGTATCGAAGCCGGCAAACCGGCCAACTTTATCGTTCTCAATGCCAAAGGCGAATTTGAAGCAGTCTGCAATCGCGTTTCCGTTGCCTGTTCCGTCCGCGACGGCGAATTTCTTTTTGAACGTGCCCCCGAAGTTATTACTACAACCAACGGGCTCTTAAAATAATATTCCCGGCCCCTTAACAAATAACAAAAAGCACTGCCGTTATTAAATACGTCAGTGCTTTTTATCTGCAGAAAGAAACCTGAAAACCAGCATTTTCTGTAATATTTTTCGCAAAAATTTTACTGGTTTCAACAGCTCACGCAGCAGGATTTTTGATCCGTTTGTAGAAGTAAGTATATACAAAAAGAAAACAAGATGTCATCTGAAAATCATCTAAATTTTAACCTGACTTTTGCGGAGTGTTACCACTACCGCCTGTAACATTTCCGATCTGATCTATAGGCGCGGATGTTTTAAGGAGGGATTTACCATGATGAAAAAGATTCTTGTACCGTTCGATGGTTCCGAAACTGCGCTGCGTGCACTGGAGTTTGCAGCCGGCATCGGCAAACCGTTTGGCAGCGAAATTATGGTAGTCAATGTTATTGTACCTTACGACTACACTAAAGTTCCGCCAAGAAAACCTAAAAATGCTATTGAAGAAGCTGAAATGGCAGCCAAAGAACCGGATCCGACTCCGCTTGATATCGCTAAAGGTATTTTGGATAAGCTGGGCTGCACTACCGCATCCTATCGTCTGATCGTTGATATCGACCCGGCTGAGAGGATTTTGGAATATGCCAAAACTGCCGAAGCTGATATGATCGTGCTCGGCAACAGAGGTATGGGCATGCTGGCCGAACTGCTGATGGGCAGCGTGAGCATGAAGATTTCGCAATATGCAGAATGCCCCGTAGTGATCGTAAAATGATCAGTTAATATACATATTCCCGTCTTGTGAAGGCGGTAATCCCTTGGAAACGGCCCCTTACCCGCTGGAGGTAAGGGGCCGAAGTGTTTTTCAGAATCACTTATCTGTCAATGTATCATTCATACTGCCGCTGCGGAACCCTTCCAGATCTAAACTTACATACAGGAACCCTGCCTTCCTGAAAGCTTCCACGATCTTCCGGCGCAGCTGCGGCTGCGCAATTTTTTCAATAACGGACTCAGCAACTTCAATGCGCGCCAATTTGCCGTGACAGCGTACACGCATTTCGGCAAAACCAAGATCCAGCAAAATCTGCTCTGCTGCTTCTATCATCTGCAGTTTTTCTGCAGTAATAACTTCACCATAAGGTATACGTGAGGCCAGGCAGGCATAGGAAGGCTTATTCCAGGTAAAAAGCTCAAACTCCCTTGACAGCAGCCGTACTTCTTCTTTAGTAAGTCCCACTTCCCGAAAAGGACTTTTGATCCCCAGCTCTGCTATCGCTTTCATCCCGGGGCGGTAATCACCTTCGTCATCTATATTGGAACCATCTGCGACGCAGCTGCAATGATACATCCCAGCCATCTCCACAACGGTTTCAAATAAGGCACGTTTACAATAATAACAACGTTCCGGACCATTCTCTGCAAATCCCGGAACAGCAAGCTGATCGACACCGATTTCAAAATGCGGTATTTTCAGTTCGCGCAGCAGCTGTGCCGCGTCCCTCGCTTCGTGTCCCGGATAACTTGGCGTCCTTACCGTCACCGCCAGTACGTTATCACCCAAAGCCTCGCGTGCGGCATACAATAACAGCGAAGAGTCGACGCCTCCTGAAAAAGCCACGGCAACGCTGCCGTAACTGCGCAGCGTATCCAGTAAATCTAAATATTTCTTTCGCAATTCTACTTGCATTTTACACCGCCTGTCTTAATTCTGACGATTAACTAAATCTTCAATAGCATTTTCACGCAAAGCTGTCTTCATAACCTTACCTGTACCATTTTTAGGCAGCTGCTCGCAGAAGAAAAAATATTTTGGTACCTTGTAACTGGCAAGACGCTCCATTAAAAAGCGCCGCAGCTGCGGTTTTGTCGCCGCCGCGCCCTCCTTCAATACCAGATAAGCACAGACCGCCTGACCGCGCAGCTTATCCGGCACACCTACTACAGCGTTTTCCTGCACTGCCGGATGATGATACAACGCTTCCTCGACCTCACGCGGATAAACATTTTCCCCGCCTGTAATAATCATATCCTTGAGCCTGTCAACGATAAAAATATAACCTTCTTCATCCTGATATGCCAAATCACCTGTATGCAGCCAGCCGCCGCGTAAAGCTGCAGCCGTTTCTTCCGGGCGATTCAGATATCCCAACATCACATTGTCCCCCCGGACGCACAGCTCGCCTACCGTGCCGCTGGCAACCCGTCTGTCATCCTCATCACGGATCTCAACTCTTACATTCGGCAGCTGCGGTCCAATTGATCCGACCTTGATTTTTTCAGCCGGATTAACAGTACAGACCGGCGAAGCCTCTGACAGGCCATAGCCCTCCTGTACGGGCTTTCCAAATTTTTTCTTAAAATCTTTTGCCAGCTTTTGCGGTAAGGAAGCACCACCACTGATAAAAAAGCGTACTGATGCCAGCTGCCCGCTGTCGGCACCCTTTTCAAACATCTGGATCATCGTCGGTACGCCGGCAAACTGTGTTATTTCATACCTTTGGATCAACCGCAGTGCTTCAGCTAAAGTATAATTTTCCTGTACAACTATGCAGCAGCCATGCAATAAAGGACATGCTACGGAAACAGTCCAGGCAAAACAATGATACATCGGCAGCACACACAAGGTCTTATCAGAAGAATACATCAACACCCTCTGCGTAAAATCTTTCGCGTTGGCAACCAAATTACGATGTGACAGCATTGCTCCTTTAGGATGCCCTGTCGTACCGCTGGTATAAATGATCGTACAATTATCATTATCGTCCATAGCTATATCTTCATAACTCCTGTCAACAGGCTGACGCAGATCCTCGAAATCCAGCTGCTTGAGCGGGCCACAGCCACATTCCTGCAATGCGGCATCTAATTCCAGCTTTTGCCGCGTCACCATTACGCGCATACCTGCATCCTGAACGATATAGGCCACCTCCGGCGCCGCCAGTTGAAAATTAAATGGAACAACAACGCCGCCGGCTTTAATGATTGCCAAATAAGCGATCACAAATTCATTGCAGTTTTTACTGAACAGGCCGACTTTATCGCCTTTACATACGCCGCTTCTCTGCAGATGCGCCGCCCATAAAGTAACTTCCTCACGCACTTCACCATAAGTCAGCATTTTATCTTGACAGATCAGAGCCGGGTCTTCTGCCGGATGATCGTTGATTATTTCATAAAAAAGCATAGCTTTCGCTCCCCGCCGCG
>OBAG01001503.1_pt1 | contig 14049 bp, 19 predicted proteins | sample 1517701 | NCBI WGS metagenome assembly OBAG01 (sample SAMN04571702, study PRJEB22368) | human gut metagenome | biome: human gut; material: stool | host: Homo sapiens | place: Luxembourg | collected 2012-09-07 | reverse complement strand
ACACCAGCCTTTCTTTAACTTTTTTGAGGTCCTCATATATTATTTACTCCGTCTATAACCTAAATTCCCCTAAAAAATAGAAAAAAATTGATATTTCTATCAACTTTTTAACTATTTTAACTTATTTTCTTTTTTATATTCTTTACATGCTTCATCAAAATCTTTGATAATATGTTCTATCTCATCAAAAGTTTTAATTCTAGCACCAGCCGCAAACTTATGTCCACCACCATTATATCTTTCAAGAATTTTATTTATTTCTGGTCCTCTACTTCTAGCATTAACTCTTATTTGATTCATTTTAATATCTTCTGAAAAAGTTACCCAAACAAGTACTTCATCAATATTATTAAAATTATTAACAAGATTACCACTTGATGCTGGATCAGCATTAAAACTTCTTATAACTTCATCTGTTAATTTTAAGTATCCAAGTCCATTATCTGTTACTATCATATTTTGATACATATATCCTTGAAGTCTTATTTCAGAAAGTGGTCTTCTATATAAATCATCATAAAGTGAAGTAAAATCTATTTTAGTATCATTAATTAATTTTGAAACTAAACTCATAGTTTTTGGTGAAGTGTAATAAAATAAGAATCTATTTGTATCAGATACAAGTCCCATAAATAATCTTTCAGCAGCATATTTAGTCATTTTAAGTCTTGTACTATAACATAAATCAATTACAAGTTCACTAGCACTTGATACTTCTTTTACTAAACTTATGCTTCCAAATTCATCTACTACAGGATGATGATCTATTTTTATTACATCTTTAAATACACTTATATCCTTAACACCATCTATTCTTTTCAAATCTGGTGTATCTAAAACAATTAATAATGCTTTAGGAAAAATATCTTCAGATACTTTATCTACAGCACCAATATATTTAAATTTAGATGCTGCTGCTCCTATAGTATAAACTTCCTTTTTGGGAAATGTTGCTTTTATTATGTCTTTAAGCCCTATTGTACTACCAAGTGCATCAGGATCTGGACCAATATGTCTAGCAAGAATTATTATATCGTTGTCTTTTATTTTTTTATATATTGCTTTATTCATACTTCACCTTTTTCTATTATATTAACTTATATGTATCTCTTGCAATTACAACTTCTTCATCAGTTGGTATTACATATATTGGACAAATTGAATCATCACTTGAAATAATTCCTTCTTTTCCAAATCTCATTTCTTCATTTTTTTCTTTATCTATTTTTAAACCTAAACAATTAAGTCTATCAACTACCATTCTTCTAATATGTGATGCATTTTCACCAACACCTGCGGTAAAACAAAGTGCATCAAGAGAACCAAGTTCAACAAAATATTTTGCTACATATCCTACTATTGAATTAACATATAAGTGATGCGCTAAAATACTTGCTTCATGACCTTCACCAATTTTTGCATCAATATCTCTAAAGTCACTACTAACTCCACTAACACCAAACATACCACTTTTTTTATTTAAATCGTTGTCGATTTCTTCAATTGATTCACCTGTTTTTTTCATAATATATGGAATTATACCATAGTCAATGTCACCACTTCTAGATCCCATAACTATTCCTGCATTTGGTGTAAATCCCATTGTTGTATCAACACATTTACCATCTCTAACAGCACTTATACTTCCACCATTACCTATATGACAAACAATTACATTAGCAAATTCTTTATCAAGTAAATGCATAACTCTTTCTGATACATATTTATGACTCATACCATGAAATCCATATTTTCTAACTCCATATTTTGTATACCATTCATCTGGTACTGCATATCTAAATCTTTCTTCTTTTATTGTTTGATGGAATGCTGTATCAAAGCAACCAACTTGAATTGCACTTGGAATTTCTTTCATAAATGCACGAACTCCAGAAATATTTGCTGGATTATGTAATGGAGCAAGTTCATTTAGTTTTGAAATGTCATCTAATATTTCTTCATTTAGTACGAGTGATTTAGAATACTTATCAGCACCATGTACTATTCTATGACCTACTCCTTTTATTTCATCTAATGATTCAATTACTTTATTTTCTAATAATTCTTTTATTAATATATTTACTGCATCAACATGTGAAAATAATGTAGCATCTTTCTTAATTTTTTCTCCATTAATTTTTATAGTATAAAAACTATTATCTAGCCCTATTCTTTCAAATACACCAGATATTAAAACTGTTTCTTCAGGCATTTCATACATTTGAAATTTTAATGATGATGAACCTGCATTAACTGATAATATTTTCATCTTTTCACCTCATATATATTATACAACAAATACAAAAATAAAAAAACATATATTTACATATATGTTACTTTAATTTTAGTATTAAATTAATTATTATAGCTGCATAAACAAGTACAATAATTGTAAGAATTAATGCATCCGCAAATCCTCTATTTTGTACTTTTACAGAAGGAGTCATTACTTCTGGTTTTAAAGTTGGAACATAACTTTTTTGTTTTTCTTCTTCTTTTATTTCTTCTTGTTTAGTATATCCCTTAGCTCTAAGTTTGTCTTCTACCATAACCTTAAATCTATTACAAGCAACTTCTATATTTTCAGGAGTATATACTGAACCATATCCTTTCATTATAGCAATTTCTGTTTGTGGAAGTAATAGACGGTTAAAAGTTTCTCTAATTATTTCTTCTTCTTTACTCATCTTAAGCCACCTTCCTTCCTGTAATATCATATTTTGACATATCTTTATCAAAATCAGTTTCATTCATAATACATTTTACCGCTTCATTAACAGCATTGTTTGTAACTATACTAATTGCTTTATTTAAATCGATAACACCTGTTTTTTCATTAATTGCAAATGTTTCAAGTGCTTTATCTATTGCTTTTTCATCTTTATTTTTTATTGCTTCATTAAGTTCAGCTATAGTTTTAGGAATATGGATATCATTATTTTCATTTGGCAAATCTACAAGTTCTTCTAAAACTTCAACATCATTATCATGAGATTCATTAACATCATTAATCATTTCAAATTTATCAAAATCAAACTTGTTACTTTCTAGAATATCAATAGATACATTTTTTCTTATTCCATTTTTTTCAAGAACTATTTCACTAGTAACTGAATCTATTCCTTTAATAACACCACTCTTAATTAAATCTGCATGATTTACACAATATGCTTGTAATCTTTTAATAACATTACTATCCATAATATCACTCCTAGTCTATACTACAATAATTATAACACATAAAAAATTTTTTTGTATATTTTTTTATAAAAAAAAGCAAACTACACTAAAATCTGTATAGTTTGCGTTATATATTATATAGAAATTAACTATTTATTTTGCATATTGTAGTTACCACTTATTTGTGATTGACCCATTTGTACTAATCTACGAGTGATTTCACCACCTACTGAACCATTAGCTCTTGCAGTAGCATCAGCTCCTAATTGTACACCAAATTCGTTAGCTATTTCATATTTCATTCTATCGATAGCTTCTTTTGATCCAGGTGTAACTAATTTGTTTCTGTTTGAACTTGTCATTTGTATTTCACCTCCTATACATTTATAGAATGTGAATTTTTTTCTAGTTCATACATTTTATTACATGGAAATTAGTGGAAAAAAAGAATAAGACTTTTTTTTATTCTTATTCTTTATTAGCATTTGTACCTTGAATAACATTTAAAATGCCATTCATTTTTTCTTGTACACCATCAAGTTCTTCTTTTAAAGCATTACCTTTATTTTCTAATTCTTCTTTTTCTTTTTTCAAAGATAATGTTTCTTTTTGTTTTTCGAACAAATCAAATTTAGTTTTAGATAATTCCTCTTCTAATGCCTCAATTTGTTTTAATTGTTTTTCATAAACATTTAAAAGTAATGGTTCTACTTCTTCTTTAAATTTTTCTTTATAATCTGTTTTAAGTTTTTTTTGTACTTCTACAGGTTCTTCTTTTGTTTCTAATGCTTCAGGTTCTGGCATTTTAAATTCTTCCAAAGAAACTATATTATTTTCTGGTTTAGAATTCGTTATAACAGATTCAATATTTTTATTTCTTGCTTGTAATTCTTCAAATGTTGGTATTTCAATTGTTTTATTTAATAAATCTTCTTTAGATGATTGTTCACTTCCTAGTATAAACTCTGCTGGAGTATTAACTGCAGCTTCAATATTTAAATCTGGAATTGAATTTATTTTTGATTCTTCACTATATTTACTTGCTAAAGTATCCGCAAACTTTTTAGATACTAAAAGCTTTTTAGGTCTTCTAACTGAAACTTCTTCACCTTCAAATTTTAAATCACATTTATATGCTTCATCTAAAGGCTCATTTGGATCTCTTGCTATTTCTTTCATTATAGCTTTTATTTCATCCCATTCTTCATTAGTAACAATTTCTTTATATGAATAACCATCATTTTCTTTAATAACACCAGTTGAATATATTTTAATCATATTATTATCATTTATTTCATTATATGTATATGTTATGTAATTATTTCCATTAGATAATTTATATTTTGCTAGAATTTGTGCATCTTCTCTAATGCCTTCTTCATTAATTACGAAAAACATTATCTTATCATTCATTTTAACACCTCATTTACCTTAAAAAAATTATATCACATATTATTTTTTTTAGCAACAAAATATTTACATTCATAAGCACAATTTTCCTTTAAATATCTATCTAAATCACCAATCTTATTAAAATTTTTTGCTTTTTTATTATCATCTTCATAAAAACCTTTAAGTCTAAGCTTATCATAAGCCCAATCACCAACAACATAATCAAAGTCATAAAAATATTCAGTACATTTACTAATAAATTCATCTTTATCAAAGCCATTTTTATAGTTTTTAATTATTTCATACTTATTATCACCAATAATAACAAGTTTTTCCATAGTATACACCTTCTTAATATTGTTATAATATAAGTATAGCATATTTTTTTAATCTGTTTCAATTGGTATTGATAATATATTTGAACTTGTACTAAGTTTTCCGTCACTATAATAATCTGGTACTTTACCATTAATAATTTTTATGGCTACCGGAATATTATTAACAATTTTTATCCTTTCTGTTTGAAATGGGATAATTACTTCTTCAGTAACTTCAACTTTAGCGTATATTTCAATTAATGCACTATTTATACCATAATTTTTTACAGTAGTTTCAACACTACTTACCACATTTCCAATTAAATTCAATTTAACAGGAATTTTAGGACCAATATTTGATAAAAGTACATTATTACTTATTATTCCCATTGGTATTTCAGATATTACACCATTCTTTAAATTTTTAATGTTATATTCTTCTGAATTTATAAAAGAGATATCATTTATTTTCCCTTTTTCTATTTTTTTTAAATTATTACTAACTATTGATGTTGTTGATGATAAAAATTTATTTACAATAACTGGATTAAAATCAATTGTTTGTATCTCACCATCTTTATTTTGAATAACATTATACATATCATCATCTAATATTTTTAAAACATCATCATTAATTGAATTTTTAATAGTTACTATTGCCATTTTTTTACAATCTATTTTTGCTTGATTCATGATAACAGGTAAAAACTTCTTACCAGAATAATTTATTAATAAACATGTAGATATCAAAATTAAAATTATTGTTATAGATATTTTAGTTGATATTTTCATCTTTTTATGTGATCGTAAATGCACTCTTTTCATAAGTATATCACCTATTTAAATTATATGAAAAAACAGGAAAATTAATTTTCCTATTTTAATAAGAATTTGTATACTAAAAATCCTAATCCTGCAAGTACAATAATAACTAACATTATTATCAAGATTTTTATAAATGTACTTGTTTTTCTTACATTATCTTTTAAGTCTTCTAATTTATCAAAATCCTTTGTATTAAACATAAATGTATCTGTACTATATTCTTCTGTATTATCATCAGGAATCTGTCTAACATTTACTTCTGGTTTTATACTATCACTACTTATAACCTCTGTTTTTGCACCCTCATTAGTTAAATCATTAAACATATCTTTAGCAATATCAACAGAGCTTACATTAGTTAATGTATTCATTATATTTAAAAGTTCTTTTTCTTCTTTAACAAGACTTTCATATACTTTTCTTGTTTTAGATAACTCATCATCAAGATTTTCTTTAAATTTATAATTTTGAATTTTTCTTTTTTCTGTTGCATCCTCTATTATATCTCTTTTGCTTTTAGCTTCTTTTAATACCTCATTTATATCGTAAGATTTATGCTCATAATTTTTGGGTGGAACTATACTATCATATTCTTTTTCAAAACTTGGAGTTTTATCAACTCTCTTATTAACATTTTTTTCTTTATCTATTATTTCTTTAATTTTAGATATATCTATTTCATTTGAATCATCAATAACAACCATATTAGAATAATTTGTATTAGAATATATATCATCATATAATTCCTGATTTTTATTTACTCTACTAAATGATTCATTGTTATCATATTTATCTAATCTAGATTTCAATAAGACCACCTACTTTATAAAAATAATAACATATTTTTTATTTTTTTTAAATAACTTAATATAAATTATCAAAATTTGTAGTATAATTAAAGTAGTTTAGGAGGTAATTTATGAAAACTGTAAAAATTAATAAAGATAAATGTTTAGGATGTGGAATGTGTGTTGGAATCGAATCTGATGTTTTTGATTTTGATGACGATGGACTAGCAAAAGTTAATAACGATAATATAAATGATGATAATAAAGAAAATGTTAACAACGCTATTGATTCTTGTCCGGTTGCCGCAATTGAAGTAATCGATGATGAAAACAAAGAAAATTAATTTCATAAAAAAAAATCAAACATTAATAAGTGTTTGATTTTTATTTAGTTTAATCTAATTATAGAATACATTACTACTGCACCAATTATTACAGCAATTATTGAAATTATTATAGCGCTAGCATTTCCTCTTTCTGATTCATTTTCATCAGGTATTATTTCAGAATCACTTTCTTCTTCATTAAATAAAGGTTTTGCTAATAATTCAGGTTCTTCATTTAAAACACTCATTTCACCAGTTAATGAGAATGATGGTTTTAAATCTTCCTCTATATCTTTTTCTTCTTCCATTTTTGGTGCACCAAATATAGTATCTTCAAAATTGTCTGAATCTTCTTCTTTTTCTACTGGTTCTTCCTTTGTTACATCTGGTAAAATTTCTTCTATTTCCTCTTGTTTTTGCGATTCTAAATATTCATCATATTTCTTTCTCATTTCTTTTTCGAAATCTGATAGTTCTGATTCAATTACTTCAAAAGGAATTGATAAATCATCATTTTCATATTTTTTTAAAACTGATATATATATATCCTTTGTAATTGTTGGAATTTCTCTTGCTAAATCATTTAATTTAGTTACAATCGCATTTTTACGTGTTTTTTTAAGATTATTCATATATTCTTCATATTGACTTCTTTTATCTTCATCTGAACAATTAGTATTATTTAATATTTGCATAGCATCTTCTCTACTATAATCTAATTTCTGTGCCATAATTTCATCTCCTTGATACATCTCTTATATTGTTAAATACATTATAACACATTATACCCAGGTTTTGTAAAGAGTTTTTAAATATTTTTTATATTTTAAGTCCTATTTTTTATTCATTTTGATCATATCATTAAGTGCATATAGTCTAGTTTGAATATCATTAGATTCAAAATTATAATCAATCGTTAAAAACATAAATGGTATTTTCTTAATTATACATATTTTTTCTAATATTTTAATTTTTGATATTTCTAATGAACAATTATATGATTTTACAAAAATTAAAGCATCAATATTTTTTTTAAGTATATCTTTTATTATTTTATAATCATTTCCTAATGGATATTTACAAATTTTTTTTATTTTTTTACTAGTAAATTTATTTTTCAATTTTTTATATGAAGAAGAATATGTACTATTTTTATAATACTCTATTTTCATATTTAATTTTGATAACTCTTTTTCTATATAATAGTTATTAGAATATTTATATCCATTATCAAACATATATATTTTTTTACAACTTTTTGGCTTGTCAATTAATACACTTTTTAGTTTTTTTCTATATTTAAAATAGTATTTAAATAATATTATAATATTTTCTGACTTATAAAAATTTAAAACAAAAGATTTTTTTATTCTTTCAAAACTACCTTTTTTTATTTCAAATCCAATATTCTTTTTTATATATATTTCAAAGGTACAAATAAATTTTATAATTATTTTTGATAAAATATAATAGTATAAAAATTTTATTATTTTTATTTCGGGATTTAATTTTTTTAATATTTTGTATATTTCTTTTATATGGTTTTTATTCAATATATATAATTTATAGTCATAGTTTAAATTTTTTAATATTTCATTTTGATATTCAAAAAATAAATTTGCATTACATTTAGTATTTATATTTATCAATATTTCCGCATTATTATCTAAAGATGCAATATTACTTGCTAAAATATTTTTTAGTGATGAACAAATAAACTTTGAGCTGTATTTTTCTACCATATCAATTTGTATTTTATCTGGTAACACTTCTATGACTTCATAGTCTGTTAAATGCTCAATCAAATATTTAATAAATAAATCATTATCATTAAATAAGGGGATACCAATTATTTTTTTATTCATGTATATCATCCTTTATCATATCAATAAATTTCTCTACCTTTTTACTATATTCATCTTTGAATTCCAAATTATTTATAAAAATATGTAATAAAGGTATTGATAACTTATCCTGAATTATACTTTTTTCTATCAAATCAGACACACAAGGATATGTTGAAATAAATAATATTCCATTTATATTATTTTTAAAGTTTAAAATATGTTCTAAATTCTCATAATTATTTTTCTTTTCATTATTTTCAGTAATATTTTTATATATATTATCCTCAATATTAGGATTTTTTATATTAATATATATTACTTCACAATTTAATTTATTTAATAAATTTATTAAATCTTTTCCTAATAAATTATCATAGATATTATAAGTATTTCCCACTATTAAAATTTTAATTTTATCTCTTTTTAATTTTTTGTCTTGTACCAAATATTCTATTTTGTTTTGTTTATACTCCTCCATTTTTGCTTTATGATATACTGTCAAAATATAATTTTTACTAAATCCCAGTTTTTCTCCAATTTTTATAAATTCATCTTCTTCATATTTTTTATCAAATTCATTTATATTATAATTAAGAATATTCATATCAAATGTATTGTTTACAATATCATATATTCTTAAATAATATGGGCAAAAATTATTATCATCTAACGTTTTAGAAGTTGGCACTAAAACATAATCTACTTTATCTTTTAAATAAAAGACATGTCCAATATAAATTTTTAGTGATAAACACATTTCACTTGCTGAATATTTTTTACCATTTTCAAATATTTCAAAATTTGTTTCTGGACTTACTATTATGTCACAACCTAATTCTTTAAAAAATTCTTTCCATAATATATTATATTTGTAATAATAAAGTCCTCTTGGAATACCAATTTTTATTTTATTATCCATACATATACCCTTTCAATAAAATATATTCGAATAATAAAAAAAAAGACTAATAGTCTTTTAAAAATTAAACATTAATAATTCTGGTTTTATAATTAACAATAAACCAATTATAAGCATAATTATTCCACCTACTAAATGTGAATATTTTGTATATTTAGTTGATAAACCAGTTACTTTAAGTGTTACCATTGATATAACGAATATAACTATATCATCTATTAAGAAGAAGAATATGTATATAAACATGTATATCATATAACTAAATGTACTTAAATTATTCATCGCAAGTATTTGTGTAAATAGAAGTGGAATACCTATTGAACACATAAGTTCAATAATATTAACTGATGCTGCTAAAACCATAATTCCAAGAAGCGCAATTATAAATTTCTTTTCATGAGTTATAGAAATTATTTTTTCCATTATTTTCTTTCTATCTTTTTTATCTACTACATCGCAGCCTTCATCTTTTTTCTTTAATGAATCAATATATTTATATACATTAATTAATCCAACAACAAGCGCTATTACTGCGATTAATAATCTTATAAACGCAATTTTACTTATAAATGTTGCTAGATTAAGCCAAGCAAGCATAAACATTAGATATACAATTCCTGATGTTAAAATAAATGTTAAACCAAGTATCCACATCTTTTTTCTATCTTTCATATTAAATAACATTGTAATTAAGAAAATTAATATCCACATTGCACATGGATTAAATCCATCAACGAAACCTAGTACTACAGCAAGTATTGGAAGTGATACTTTTTTAGCATTTATTTTCCCAAGTACTGGAACTGTAACATTTTCATCTGTTTGATCAGAATCTTTAGTATCATCTGCTTTTTCCATTTTATTTTCTTTTTTATCTTCTGTTTTACTTTCATCTTTTATTGTATCTTCTTTTACTTCAGTTTTTTTAACTTTTCCTGTTATTTCACCAGCATAATCTCTATAATCATTATTTAAATAATAGTTAATCGCATCTTTTATTTGTTCATCTGTTACTCCATCTGCATATCCTACTATTGTTTTTTTACCAATTACAGTAAATGGTACACCATTTTTATTTGTTGTTCCCATTTCTTTTTGAACTTTTGATAATAGTTCTTGATTATGTGAATCATACCAAATTTCATATTTATATAATTTAACATCTGTTCTATCTTTTAAATAATCACTTAAAAATTCTTCTTCTGCAGCACAATGAGGGCATCCATTTCCATAGAATAAATGAATATTTATTACCTTTTCATCTGCTTTTGCACTTACTGGCAATAATAAAAGAATTGCAAATACGATTAAAAACTTTAATATTTTTTTCATTTTACATCACCTACTGCTTTCATTATTTCTTCATAATTTTTTTCGCCTATTAGTCTGAATAATTCTTTATCTTGATCCATAAAAATAAGTACTGGAAGTGTTGTTCCTACATTATATTTTTTTACTTCATCTTCATCAAAATCATAGTCTAAATTTTCTACTTCAATATTTTGTTCTTCTTTAATTTTATCAATTGCTTTATTTGTAATAAGACATGCTGGACACCATAAAGCACTTATTTTTATAATCTTCATTCTATCACCAAGTACATTGTACCATACTTTATATTAAAATTAAAGATTTTAATTTGGAATTTTTAATTGTTGACCTATACTTAATAAATTGCTTGTTAAATTATTTAAAACTTTTATTTTTTCAACTGTAGTATTATATCTATTTGAAATAGTCCATAAACTATCTCCTTTTTTTACTGTGTATATGTTTTCAGTGCTTGTTTTTCCTTGTGGAATCTTTAGTACCTGACCTATACTTAATAAATTACTTGTTAAATTATTATAACTTTTTAATTCTTCTGTAGTTATACCATATTTGTTTGCGATTACCCAAAGGCTATCCCCTTTTTGCACAGTATAAGTTGTTTTTCCATTATTAGATGAATCTTTTATTTTTAAAACTTGACCTATACTTAATAAATTATTTGTTAAATTATTTAAATTTTTCAATTCTGATACTGTCATATTAAATTTGTTTGCAATACTCCAAAGACTATCTCCTTTTTGAACAATATATGTGTCACTTACTTCTGGACTTACACTTATACTTGGAATTACAAGTTTTTGTCCAACGCTTAATGTATTTGTTTTTAAGTTATTTGCACTTTTTAATTTTTCCACAGTAGTATTATATTTATTTGCTATTTTCCATAAACTATCTCCCTTTTTTACTGTGTATATTTCTTGTGATTCTCCTTCTTTGTAATATGGAACATTTGTATAATTTGCAAGTGATTTGACTACTGCTTCAGCATAATCTTCCCATTCATTTTTAATATTTGTAGCTTCATTTATATTATTTATATTTCCATAGTTTACAATAATTGTTTCAATTAAACCTGTATCTTTTTGAATATTATAATAGTCTTTACTTGTATCATTTTCACTTCTTCTTTGATAGTACTTGCTTACTATTAAACCTGCATCATCTAAATTTTCTGCAAGTGATGAAGCAAGATTACTATTATTTCTAAGTGCATATATTATTTCTGCTCCACTTCCGGTATTTCCAAGCATATTTGATAGCGCAACTACTTTAGAATTATTACCATATGCATTTAATATTTTATTTGCTCTATCATCTTCACTTATATATTCATCTGTTGTTCTAATTATTTTTACATCAGCACCTAAACTTTTTAACCTGTTAAATATATACTCACTTATAAGAAGGTTATAGTCTTTTTCAACTATTCCGTTACCTGTTACTCCACTTTCTCTTCCACCTTTTGATGGATCAATTACTATCATAGTCTTCACCCTAGTAAATCATATGATATTTTTCCCAAAATAAAACTCCAATATAAATTGAAGATTTATTTTCATTAAATTTTAGGATGAATAACTTTTTATTTAGTTGTATACGCCGTATAAAAATTACATTAATTCAATTCTTATTCCTAAAACACCATATTTTGTTTGTTTTTCTTTTGTATAAAACTCTTCAAGAACATCAATTAATTCGTCTTTAGTCATTGATTTATCAGATAAAACTGAAATATCAAAATCGTTAAACATATCTTCGAAACTGTTGTATCTTAATAATCCAACCACTTTTGCTTCAAAAGATTCATTTAATTCAGGTTCCTTTAAAAATTTGATTGTATCTCCTATTTTAATTTGTTGTCTTTTTTCATCAAATAGTCTAATTTCTATTCTTTTAGTACCATTAAGTATAAAATTGTAGTACTCAGGTTGTAATTTCATTTCGTGTATCATATGAGATTCTTCCTTTCTACTTTTGTATTCATATAATCATCTAAACTAATACATCCCAAACTTGTTATAAAAATATCCAACTCATTTCTATCAATTAAATAGCAATTATCATCACCATTTGAAATGTCATATTTTTTTATTTTTTCAGGTAGTATAACACCATATTTGCTTTTGACATGATTGTTAACAGATTCATAATCATGGTAAATATATTCTTTAAATGTAGTATAATCAAGTCTTTCAATTTTTTCTTTATTAAGAAAATTAGTATAAAACTCGTAATCTGTAATTAAATGAAAGAATATGCCTTTATCATAATCAGTATCTACGTTATTTTCATGCAAATAATCTTCTAGAGAAACTTTGCCAGATAAAAATTTTAATAGATCTGTTTTGTCAGTATATTTAGTATAGTGACTTTTTATTCTATCCTGTGCTAAATCAACAGCTAAAACTCCTAGTATAAAATCCTCTTTATTATCAATATCATGATTCTTTAAATACTCATTTGCTGCTGCTAAATGTATCATAAAACTTGCCATATTAATTTTTCCCTTTCATTCTTGCTTTTTGCAATATCATTTGCTTTGCTTTTGCAGGATTATCACATAAATTTCCATCTAAACTAAATGCTTCGTCCCATTGTTTAATAACTTCGTATAGTGGATCGTTATCATAAATGAATTTTATATATTGTGGCATATCAGCATTTTTTGAAATACTCCTTATATCTCTTAATGATAAATACTCTTCAAATTCTGTTACATCATATAAGTGTAATGCGAAACAGTTTGGATTGTTCTTTCCATAATAATCAACAATTTCGTGGCCATCTTTTCTTTTGTCATAACCAGTAGCTCTTAAAATTTCATCAGTATTCCCATTTAAAATATCACTTACTTTAAAATATCCTATAATAGCCTTATCCTCTTTTGCTGAATAAACATAGATTTTTTTATTTAGTAATTCATTTTTTAAAGGTGATTTTCTAAATTCATATAATTTAGTTTCATCAAATATTTGCCTAGCATAATAAGTCATTATTGAAATAATTGCAATTTTTTTCTTTGACTTTTATCCATCTTATCCCCTCCTGATAAATAGATTATAACATAAATGTTAAGATTTTTTAGAAATGTTACATTTTTAATTATTTAGTAGATAACAAACA
>OBAG01001498.1_pt1 | contig 14097 bp, 14 predicted proteins | sample 1517701 | NCBI WGS metagenome assembly OBAG01 (sample SAMN04571702, study PRJEB22368) | human gut metagenome | biome: human gut; material: stool | host: Homo sapiens | place: Luxembourg | collected 2012-09-07 | reverse complement strand
CTTCCCCAATGTCATAAGCGGTTTAATACAGCCACACCTGTCGGCTTTACCTCAGCTTTACGTGATGTGTTGTCTTAGAGCGCACGGCTAGGATTTACACTGTGCGGTAACTTTGTTGGCGTTTTGTGCTTGTTTTTGATAACTTTATTATATCATTTGGTATATCTTCCCGCAACCGTTTTAGCGTGTATAAAGCATGGTCGCTGCGCTGTAATTGCCTTTAAAGCGGATGCTAGGTAATGCAAAATATGATATAATAAATACATCAATAGCGTTTGTGTGATGGTTTTTGTTTAATTTTTCTTGATTTAATGAGGTATAAAAACATGGGAGTTTCTAAAAGTCCTTTAAGACGATACTATAGAGAAGGGTCAGCCAAATCTATTATTACAGAGAGATTTCGAGATTCTCTGGCTTTTTGTAATAATACTGGCTCTTACGATGATTGTCCTTCTGTTTTTGGTCTTGACAATGATTCTATGAAGAAAAGAATTGATGTTGCCGTTGAATACTCACAGATGGCAGTTTCGATTATCCGAAAACATCTACCTACTTATCGTATGATGTCAGATGAACGTCACCAGTTGAAGGAAAGACAGAAATGCAATCTTGTTTGCGACTGGGCTGCTTTCACAAGTGTTTGTGGTCCTTCATATGATGTTATAGAACAAAACTTCGGCTTTACGATTGCCATGGCAATCTGGATGTTGGATGAAATTGATGCTAGTGGTAATATCAAAAAAGCTTTAGCGCTTTTGCCTCGCAATGATGAGGCTATGAACTATTACCTTTCGTATAGTTGTCATCATCCAAAATATGACGATGCTGTTTTAGCAAGTATGGTTTATGTGATAAGAAACAGAAATCGGGATTGTACCGGAATCCAAAAGCCTGTTCGAGCCCCGGAGAAGTTTTTTCTCACTGATAGCTATACTATCAGAGGGCAAAATAGACAGAGTTGCAATTCAAGAAATACGTTTGAAGCGTTGCTTTCACTTATTAGTAAAGAATCCATCAAGAGAGCAACAGAAAAATTTGAAAAGAAAGTTTGGTATGAAGTAGACCAGTATTTTTCTGTTTTTTCTGTATATGAAACTCGTGAATACGAAATATACAAAACTGGTATAGCTTTGCAGCGTCAACAGTACGAAGAAATCAACGAGTTCGGTAAATATGTTGGTTGGAATCCGAAATTTGAGAAACAGGCAAAAAGAATGTTTCCTGCTGCGAACCAGACGGTCTCAATACTTTCTGTTCCCTCCCCTTCTGAATTTGCCGCACAGTCTGGTGTTACTTCTCGTCAAGGGTGCGAGATTGACCCTCTTTTGGATAGGTTCTTGCGAATTGAGGCTGTTTCGTCAAAGCCGGATTTGTACGAACAAAAGTACGCTGAACTTGAGCGAAAAGGTCAGCAGGCTACCGATGAGTTTCGATACTTTACTATTGACGCTTTAATGTCCACTTCACTAACAAAGGCACAACTTGAAAAACGATACGGTTCTGAGGTTGCTTCTATTATTGCTAACGATTTAGTTGACGACCCATACGAATACTGTTTTGCCTTTTTGTATTTGCTTGACCGTTGTGATAGCATTGCGTGGCTTTATTATCCTGTTGCACGAATTTTAGGGCTGTGCAGCGCTGCTTTGCCTTGGACTTACTCACCCAATGAACGCCAAACATTTTCGCTGTATAGTGGTTCAGCAAATGAATCATCTTCTGGGATTTCGAGTGGAGATGTGATTGACTTTGACTGGGATTCATTTACTCTTGAGGAAACCTCTCCCGATGTAAAAAATGACGATGATACTCCAGAAGTTTATCGTATCAATTATGCTCGTGCATTGTGTTTGATGACTGACATCGTGATGCCAAGAGATTCACAACACTTCAATAGTTTAGCTCTCGCAAAGGCCAAGGAGCTTGGTATTACTGAAAAAAAGCAACTTGTTCCGTTCCTTACAACTACTATGTTGTCTCAGGCTATAAAAAATAAGATTACATTCGATTCAACCGATGTTACTGAAGAGCTTAAGGCGACGCAAGAAGAGTTGGAGGTTGAAAAGAAGAACAATGTAGCTCTTTGCAATGAAGTTTCTTCTTTGAAAAAAGAGAATAACCGCTTAGAAAAAGCGTCTTATGATGCCAAGAAAGCCGAATCAAGAGCGAATCAGACTATCTCCGCTATGCAAGCGACTATTGATTCTCAGAAAGATGAAATTGCTGAATTGCGTGACCTTCTTTATTCTTTGTCTCAATCCGCAGAAGATACTACACCGGATATAAGTGATGATTTGTCCTCTGGCATTGAATTTCCATATCACCTTACCAAAAAACATATTATTGTTGGTGGACATCCATCTTGGCTTAGTTCTATGCGTTCTATGTTGCCTGATGCGATTTTTACGGATTCGCTTGTTGCTTCCCAAATTAAAAGTGCTGACGTTGTGTGGATTCAGGCAAATTCTTTGAACCATCCGACTTATTGGAAGGCTGTCACCATCGCTAAAGGGGCTCATGTGCCTGTTAGGTATTGTACTTATTCGTCAGCCTTAAAATGCGCTCAACTTGTTGTGGCGTTTGATAAAGAAGCTCCAGCGAACTGATATAGCCAGCAAAAAGCCGTCCCATTAAGGGACGGCTTTAATTTTGTTGTCACGTTTTAATTTTCTGCTTCTGCAGAATCGACTTGTCCTTGAACACCTATGTTGCTCTCGTTTGATGTGATGTCGTCATTCTGATTATCTATATCAGACTCGGAATCTGTATCTTCTGTACTAAGCATTCTTTCCAATTCATCTGCCGTATTGGTCCGTGTAACCGTTCCGCCATTCTCCATCTGAGCTTTTGCTGAGCGATTTCCTTGGTCCATTTTGCACACAACGTTATCGGTAACGCTTAGTTTGTCTGTCACGATGGAAATCACGCTTCCATTTGTGTAGATGTACCAGCCTGTGTAACGTGACAACTCAGATTGTGGAACATAGCATGAGTTTCCTGCTCCCGCGTGGAATTCTTCTGCCCATGCATTATCGCCAGCATCTTCCGAGTTGTTTCCGGTTGCAAATTTTTTATTGGTTACGTATCCAATGGTGGATGCATCGTATGGGACCTTTAAAATTGAAAGACCATCACCTGTTTCCAATGGAATATCGTAAGTAGCATTTGTGGTATCTTTGTAGCAAGCTTGTTTATTGAGTTCCTGAGCGATATTTGCCAAAGGGATATAATAGTCGTTGTTATAGCTAATGAATTGGCAGTTTTCTAATAAGCGACCATTTAGGATGATGTTTCCTTCTTTACCTTTTTCGGTTTTGTTTAGAATTGCTTGTCCGTTTTTCCATTGTGTATGAAATTTTTCAACTTCGTCCGGATAATCAACAACATAGACCCTTTCTCCGGTGAATTCTTTTCTTGGAAGATAAAGGTCGTCTGACCAACCATCAGCATCACACCAGCTTATTTCATTGCCATAAAACTGATAGAATCTATCCTCTTTAATGGTTGCCATCGTTTCATTTTGACGATACACGTGATTCCCTACGAGTGTGGAAACATCACTTACAATGTATTCATCTGTTGCGTTTTCATCAACAAAGGTTTTGTTTTCATCCTTTCTCAGTCCATTTTCGCCTTTTACTTCACTATAGTTTGTTATACCTTGATTTGTTGGAGCTTTGCTTTCCAATAATTCAAAGTTTTGTTCTGTTGGTTCAGCCGTTGGTTCTGCGGTTGCTTCAGGTTGCGGTGTTGCTGTTACTTCAACCTGCTCTTTTGTATCATCCGTTGGCTTTTTTAAGAAGAAAAGTGCAATCGTTGTAACCGCTATAATTGCAATTAGCAAAAATAGTGCAATCACAGATAGTTTTTCTTTTGTGTTCATTTTTTTCTTCATAAATTGTGGGAAAAACCTCTCCCTTCACTTCCTTTCGGTAAATATAATGTTTATTGTGAAATGTCCCAGTTGTTTGTTGCCCAGCCGCGATATGTGATATAGCCTTGAGCTTTCCAAGCCTCAAAGTCCATAACATGGAATAGACCGTTTCCATATTTGTCTGCTATACATTCGTACACTTGCCCGTCAATATAGATTCCAACATGTCCAGCGGTTGGTGCCGATGAACTATAAGCGTAAACGCATGAACCATTTGCCGGTGTTGTTTGATACAATGTTAATGTGTTTGCAGCGGCCTGTGCTGAGCCGTATGACACTCGTGTTTGACCTGCGGAGGCATATAAGTCAGCCACAAATCGTTGACATTTGCCGCCCTCAATGCGGATATTAAGACTTCTTGCAACTGCTTGCACGTCATCTCCTGCCGCTACCAATTTATAGCACAAATCAATGATTTGTTGTTGCCGTGATGAAAGTCCATCCAAATTTTGTAACCGTTCGAGAAGTGCGGCTGCTTCCTCTGGAGTCATTGAGGAGTATGAACCGCCTCCTCCGTTATTATAATCGTCAAAAAACTGTACGCCGTATAATGTACACACTTGTTCATACTGTGTATCAAACATATCACTTACCATTGATTCAAATGCGGTTTTGTCTTCATCGCTTTGCATTTTCTTTTCCATGGTATCTATGATTTTCTGTTTTACGTTTGTTGCAAGGGTAACTTTGTAGGTCGGTGTTACTGTAACATCTACATAGCAATCATAATGGTCAACACGCCATGCCATTATAGGAACTTCAACCTGACGTGTCATCTGTTCGTGAAGATATTCGTTGTAAAATTCCTCTGTTTCAGTTCTTGTTTGTCCTGTATCATACTCTATTTCTACTGCTTGCCGTTTATAGCTTACTTCCGGTGTCGCAGTCATTGTTATGGCATAGATACTATCCGTTTCTTCATCTGATTTCAAATCAGACATGGACAGTCCTCTTCCCGCAACTTCTGCAATAATACGAGTCATCTGGTATTCGGCGGTTTTCTTGTCGTCTTCGGTGACATCACTATCACCAAAATCCATATAGACTCCGATTTCATTGCTGGTATCGGATGTACTGTCACCAGATGCATCGTCAGAGTCTTTTTTTGTAACTGCGCTTGTTGCGCATGATTGAAGAACTACTGTTTTGATTGCCAAATCTTGGCTTACACTTTCGTCGTCTCCATCTTGTACAGGAGTGTTAACGGTTATGGTTGTTGGCTTTCCATTTGCTGTATCATTCGTTATTTTATTGCCTGTGCTACTGTCTCGATAATTATTTCCGTCGTTGTAGTTGAATGTTCCCGCTTTATACTCTTGATGACCCTCATACATTGTTCCTTCCCATGAATCCCAGTAGTCATCGCCATCCCAGATTGTATATTCAGAATCGTCTGAGCTGTAAAGCTTATCAACTATCTTATTGCCAGAGGACTGTACTTTTTCTGCTCGTTTTCTTGCTGTTTTCGTGGTTTTTTCAATGCCTTTCTTCATTGCCTTTGCGCTTAGCTTCGTCAGAGAGTTGAAGGCATCTGTATAGTCCGTATATTCTTTATCATAAGCAGCAACGCCTCCATCTTCTGCAATTGCTGCACTCTTGTCTTCTTGTGATATCCCTCCGTTGAAAAATGACATGACACTTGAAACAATATCTCCTAGAGTAAATGTGCCATCTCCATTTGCATCGCCTATGACATTCTTTACGCCGTCATACCACTGATTTTCATCTTCCAAATTTCTTGTGACATTTTCCTCGCCCGATACTGATGTTCCACGAGCTTCGTTTGTGAACATCGTAACATTTCCGGGCAACGCCAGCACAAAGACTATTACAAATATCATTGTAAACATGGCATTTTTATCCTTTCGTTGATGGGTATTTACAAAATCGAGTGGTTTAATCCAAGTAACTCAATTTCGTAACCCCCTAGAATTTCTCTTATTACTATACCAACAAAAGACGAGAAAAAAGCCGCCCACAGAGTGAGCGGCTTATAGTGCTTAGAGCGACAACGATACTTCACGATTTGACTTTGTGTACTGGACAGTTTCGATACCAGCAGTCTTGAAAAGGAATCGCGCCGCGATATTGTTTTCGGTGTTTTTGTACTTGTTATCCAAGAAGATGACCTTTTTGATACCAGACTGGATAATTGCTTTTGCGCATTCGTTGCAGGGATAAAGCGTGACATACATGGTAGAACCATGCAAATCCTTTCCCGCGTTCAGAATTGCGTTCAGCTCCGAGTGACATACATACATGTATTTAGTATTGAGATTTTCACCTTCTCTCCCCCAAGGCATAATGTCGTCACCACATCCGATGGGCATTCCGTTATAACCAAGGGATAGAATTTTGTTGTCCCGTACAATACATGCGCCAACCTGACTGTTCGGGTCTTTGCTTCGCATTGCCGAGAGTTCTGCAACTCCCATAAAGTATTCATCCCAAGAGATGTAGTCTTTTCTTTTATTGTTCATTCCCGAAATTCCTCTCTTTCCTTAAAGAGTTTTGTTTTGTGTGCAACAATAGCATCACGTACTTCGAATCTGTCGTATGTTTTTGACCAGATGGCCATATCCAACAGAAGCTCTTTCGAGAAGATTGCGTTTACCGGAAATTCCGGGAAGATTTCGCATTTTCTCACTTTTAAGTTTTTATTCACTTCAACTACCGGAGTTTGTCCGAACAGTTTCGTGATAACCTCGCTTGTCGGTGTATCTGCGTTGCAATCTGCAGACAGTCGAAAGTACGTCTGAAGGTCATGTTTGTTAATCAGAGCAAGTTCCAATGAGCTGATGTGAACAAGTTCCTTTTCAAGTGCTCTGACCCACACAAACATGTAATGTGTTGTTGCACTGTAGCCGTTTCTTTCCTGTACAAACCAACCAAGGTGGTCCTTTGTTCGATTGCAAGTTAGTTCACAGCTAAAGGTATCGAGGTTTCTGTCCCAATAGTGTGTTGCGCATTTTTCATCAACCCAGAGGATTGAGTCCGTGTTGGGTGAGTGAAGCATAATGTCAACTCCACGCTTGTCGATTTTTTCGTCGTTTGGTCTTTTGCAACGAAAGCCCTCTTTTTCATAAATCGAATCTAGTAAGAACTGTACGCGTTTATCAACGCTCTCGTCGCTTTTTCTGTTCGAAAATTTCATAAGTATGGGCAAGGAGACCCGCGACTTCAGTCATGGGAAAATTGCCCGTTCACATCCTTCCTAGTTTTCTTTAACAACCTTATAGCGGCTTTCAACCTGATAATCATCGCCATCCCAGCAACGAACCACAAAGTCGAAATCGTCTTGGTCTTCATCGACTGCAAAGAAGACGCTTTCTGCACTACCATTGTTTTCCCGGTTGCTGAAATTAAGCTCCTGTGCGGCCTCGAAGGCACTTAACTCTGCCGCCATATACGCCATCTCTTCTGTTGAATATGATGTCGGCAAGAATTCTTCCTCTGATTTATGTGTGTTGCCGTAATAGTATCCGCGCTTCAAAATTTTATACATCTTTTGTGCTCCTTACATTTCCGGGTATAACCCTTAGTCGTTTGGCAAGATAATGTCGCATATGTGCCGATAGATATGTTCTGGGGCTTCAAACCTTGTCACTTCATGCCCCACCCATGTTCCGGTTGTGCCGTTAACTCCATTGCGAAGCTTGATTCCTCGTCCATTTCCTCTCTCCCACTCATGCAGATTGATAGAGTAATCATCCAAAAGAACGAAGCTATCATCCACATGGCAGTCAAAGAGAGTTTCAACGAAGGAAACCTTACTGCATCCGCATGGTACAAAAATACGGTGTTCGTTGTCGATTTCTGGGAGAAACTCGTTAAGCCATTCGCCTTTCTCATCGACAGATGTTTCGTTTTCTGGCATATACGCCGAAAGAACATAAACATCAACTTCTGGCTTACAGTTGATAATAAGTCGTATAGCTTCGACAACTGATTGATATGGAGGTAAATCTCGGAAATAATTCTTTTGAAGTAACTCCTCCATTGAGGCCGCTAACTTCCAAGTTGCGAGTGTCCCATCCATGTCTACAAATAATTTAATTGCTTTGTTTTCCATTTTTTCACCTCAAATGCTTACGGTTGTGGTTTTTGCCTGTTTAGTGCGTCGTTCTTTTTCGGCTCGCAGCACTTCTTTCAAAGCCTCTTGGTTTACCGGAAGATATTCAATGGATTTAATCGCACCGAGTTCTTCATCTTCAAACCATGCAGACTTCTCACTCGGTAGAATGATGTCTCCTTTTTCATAAGAGACTTTTTTGCTTTCTGTTCGTATTGCCACCTTTGTGGTATGTGCAGAATGCTTGATGTAATCAATTGGATAGACTGCGCCGGAAATTTTATTTCCAACTTTTCCATCAACAACGACAACGTAAGCAATGGCGCTTTGTCCTTCCGAACTATCAAACTCACGGTAATAGTTCCAACGAATGTAGTTCGGAGTGTCCTTGATAAACGCATCACGCTCCGGCACACAAAGAGTGCCCATGCACTGCGCTTTTCGATGCACCATTCGCCGTCTCCTTCTAAGTCAGCGAGCGAATCCACCATGAAGTTTTTCTGCATTATACGTTCCATTTTGTCATACGCACTGCTGTAAGTTGCGAACATATTCGGAGAAAATAATTCTCTGTTTACGACTTCCTGCAGAACGTATGTGATATAGCCCGCATCATCCGTTGCTTTCGGAACAATTTTTTTCGTGCGTTCTTTTTCAAACACGTCGCTCACAGTTAAGAAGTCTTTTTCACCACGAAAATATGGGTTCTTTGAAGAAAACGCAAAGATTTCTTTATCTCTACGAATAAAGCATGTGTATTCTTTTTTTCTTGCTTTTAATTTGTTTGCGAGTTCCATAAAGTACATTTTTTGGTCCTTTCCGTTGACATAGCAACATCTTATGTTTACCTTTTAAGACTTTCGTCTACACAAACCAAAAGGCAGCTCTCATGTGCATTAACTGCTCATAAAAGCTGCCTGTGGTGGATTTGCTTAATGTTTTTTGATTTTTATATGGTTTGTGCGTTGGTTATTATACCAACATTGGAAAATGCTGTTTCCGTTAGAATAGGAAAGGAACTTTCATCAGTAGCGAGAACGCTGTATCCATTAGAAGGATAATAACAGCAGAAACTCCACTAACGACCAAAACTACACCTGTCCGTTTTGTCGTTTCCTTAGCTGTGGGCCACGTAACCTTGGAGGGTACTAGCATTTCTTTAAGAAAATGTGGGATTCCGAAGATGAATTTTTTTGTTGCTTTAGCGGCTGAAAAAAACTTCTCTTTCGCTGACGATTTAGCCATTACAGCACCCCCTTTGCGGAAAGGACATATACAATGGCAGTCAATGCGAGAATGATTGTCATCGTCACAATGACAATTCGGTTTAGAGTGTTTTTCTTTGTGTTAGTGACTTTTGACCGCATTGTTTCGTTAATGCCGTTGATGACGCTAAGATTATCTCCCTCTGATTTGTCCATCAAAAGTGTTGCGGCAATTGCGAAAAGCGATGCAATGAAAAGGACGATGCAAATAGCACCTTTTAAAATGCTCATGGCACTCAATTTTATACCTCCTTCTTATCTTATGAAAGGAATCCTTCGTGGTGGCGTACAACCAACTGACTGTTCAAGGATTCAACAACACTCAATGCAACTCCTGTAACGATTAGTAAGCTAGTTCCTCCGAAGTGCATATTGAATCCCGTGATAGCAGAAGCGATAATCGGTACACAAGCAATCACGGACAAGACAAACGAACCGGAGCTTGCAAGAGAATGACATGCTTTTTCAAGGTAATCGCTTGTGTATTTACCTGCGCGAATACCCGGAATACTCCCACCATTCTTTCGGAGATTGTTTGCCATTGCAATCGGGTCAAATGTGATACTGATGTAGAACAAGTTGAACAGGAAAATGAGAATCACAAAAACAACGACATACCACGGATTCGTAGAGCGCCAAGCATAAAGCGTAGTATACAACTTTGGATGGTCGCTAAATTTGATGAACATCAATACAATAGACGGCAGACTGCAAAGTGTAGATGCAAAAATGATTGGCATGACGCCCGACATAATTAACTTCAACGGAATATAGCTTCTCTGTGATGCGGAAGAATTGCGTCCATTTACTTTACCTGCATACTGAACCGGGATTCGCCGTTCGGCATCGCTTGTGTGGACGACGTACCATGTTGCCAAAAGCACAAATGCGATGATTCCGGGAATCATCAAATAATATGCTTTACTGACGCTTTGAGCCTTTGCAATAGAGTTGTTTACCAAAGAAATGACTCCATCCCAACGAGAAATGATGCCCGTAAAGATAATCATTGAGATTCCGTTACCAAGCCCTTTTTCGTCAATCATCCAGCCAAGCCAGATGACGATTTGTGCGCCTGCAACGAGAACAGCCATGACTACGAGTGCTTCTGCGTACATTTTCCACCCGGAAGTGTACTTCATTGCACCATAGTTGCGCATCATCATAAAATAACCAAGCGCTGTGATGGCAGCTAAAGTACATCCAACATACTGAGTAATCTTATCAATCTGCTTTCTTCCGTTGAAATCCTTACTAATTTCTTCTAGTTTGGGGATTGCAACTGTAAGTAGCTGCATAATGATGCTTGCGTTAATGTACGCAGTCACACCGATGGCAAAAACAGCGCACTGAGACAAAGCACCGCCAGAAATCAAGTTGTAGTAGTCCAAAATTGAAACACTGCTGAACATATTCTCAAGTGATGCGGTTGTGACGAATGGGATTGTGATGGCACACCCAAGTCGATAAATCAGCATAAAGAGCAATGTCCATAGGATTTTCGAACGAATCTCAGGCATCATCAAACGGCTTACAACCGATGCCTTTTTGTGCTGACCACGCGTTTTCTTTTTTAATTGCTTCAATTTCAAGTTTAAGAACCTCCTCTTTTTTTGCCTTTGCGAACCGTTTTGTTGCTGAAAAAATAAGCTGCTTTTGCTCTTTTTCAGACAACACCTTTGGTTCACATTCGACCTTTTTTCGAATTGTTCCATTTGATAGGTAAAGCAGTATTCCGATATCGTTTGGAATTTCAGCTTTAACTTTTGAGTACATTTCTGCAGGAAGTGCATAGTAATTGCAGTGTCCTACCATATTGTGTCCATGCTTACTATGAAAATCGGACACGGATATTTTTATTTCTACGCAAGTTATTACCGTATCTATTTCATAATCATGGTTTGTTTTATGGTATTTGCAAAATTTGTTTGTACACGTTCCTTTACAGAAATCTGGTGTTGTTGTGTCCTTTGGACAATCTGCTTCTCTTGCCCACTGCTGGATGTTTGGTGGTGTAAATTCACAGCCGTTGTTAAGAAGTCTTTCCAGTTTACATTTTTCTGTTTTATTTTCTTGAACAAAGCATTCTTGTACTCTAACAAAGTCGATAAGCCCGCCTTTTATCGTTCCGTTTTCTACCGGAACTTCCAATGCGTCTATTCCCTTGCGAAAAGAATCTGCTCGATATCCACCATAGCTGTTTGGATTCCATTTCTGCAATGCTAATTCGATTTGTTTAGTGAGTTCTGTTTTCGCCATGATTACTGTGTCTGTAATTTACCTTTTCGGTAAATCATTTTTCCGTCTTTGTCCGGGATATCATAAGGGAAAGCGCCGTCTACAATACGTTTTGCAACGCGCTGACCCGTAGCCGACATATAATACTGGTTGATGCGATTGCACGTTCGTGTGTACGCATATCGTTGAATACCGCTACCCGCCGTCTGTCCCTTCTTGTATTTTTGCAGTTCATCACGCAAATTGATTGCATAAACATCTGCTGGGGATTTGGCAAAGCTTGAATACAGAACTTCCATGAACCCTTTAATATAGATTTCAGGAACGCCGTTAATAGCGGCGGTAACAAGTGCCGCTGTAATTCCTGCAGAATTCAGATTTGTTATGGGAACTTTCCTTACATATTTGAAAGCCGTTTCGATTTCCATTTTGTATCGACTTAGCCAATCGTGAAGAGTTTCCTCATTTTTTAGGTTTAGCTTCGGAAACATTACACCAATGACTCTCGCTGCAGCAGTAATGCTCTGATTTACCCATGGGATACCTTCTTCTCCCATCTGCAAGCGATTACTCATGGTGCGAATTGTACCTGAATCAATGTGTGATGATTTTGTCGCATTGAATGTAACATTTATCTTCACACTTTTTCCGGCTTCAACAATCGCAAGTAGTCGATGCTGTCCATCGATAAGTGTTCCATCAGAAGCAATCGCAATTCCTTGGTGCGTGCTGTCCCAATGTCCTTCCTTGATGTCACGAGCCATTTGTTTTACTTTGGCTTTGTTTACACTGCGGTTTGCTTTATTTTGTTCAAGCCATTTTTTGGCTTGTGATGGAGATACTTCATAGTTGTCCTCCGTGTGTTGCTTGAAGTTAAATCGTCCCATTAAAGCTCCTTTCAAGAAATTGAGTATTTGTTATTTGTGGCTTAATGAAATCTGACGCATATTTCCATTTTGTTATGCTATTGAATACCGTTTTCGTGGTATCCTCGACCCACATTTTTCGACCAAATACTTGTTCCAAATGCATTGCGAAAAACTCGTCTTCACTGTAGGCAATAACTGGTTCGTTTTGCAAAGGAAATTGATTCTGAGCGACATCATGCCAATCACTCATTTGGGTTGGTGCAGGTAGTGGGATTTGCACTTTGCCTTCTACATCGACATGAATACCACTCCCCTTCTCTATCCAATCCCCCTTTTCTTTGCTTTTCGGGTCTTTTTCAAGCAAAAGTATCTTCGTATCACTTTGAAGCAAAATGTATGCGGCATTGTTTTCGATTTTGATGCCGGATTTTGGCTCATGTTCTTTTAGGATTTCCTCTATTTTATCGGAAAAATCTAGCCACATTTTTGCATCATCCGAATCACCTAATGATGACATTCCGCCAAAGTAAATATGTTCTTGGATATTTTTTAGGATGCTGTTTAGTGTATCCGTTGACATTACATGCAGATACTTCTCAACGAATGATATAACCTTTTGGGGAATCTCTGTTCGTTGACCCAAGCAAGAACGAATAGCACAAATACATAGTAGACCGAAATCATCAGTCGATGGAGAAATTTCTATACTGTTTTCTGAAACCGCGTTTTCAGCCATTCGTAATTTTCCTTTGAATTGTTTGGGTATTTATTATTTTTGGCGGGATTCCTTACGAAAATTGGTGGTCTACTAATTTATGCGAAGACAATCCCTTTGTTTTTGACAACAAACTTACATTTACCAGATGAATACGAATTGCCGTTTGTGTCGTAATATCCATCCGCTTTACCGTTGTGCGAACCGCTGGTTCCTTGCATCACATGAGTATGCTTGCCAACAAGAAACACACAGCCGGGAAAGTTACGCTTCGGATTTCGGTATTCCGGATGATGTTCTTTTACCTTGAGTTTGTAAACGTCATTAGGTTGGCGTTGACGGAACTCTTCCAAACTGTCAGCAGTCTGCTCAATGGCTTTGTGGCGATTTGTTGCCACCTTTTTACCGTTGAGCGTGTACACACGGTTCACATTTTCTTTGTGTGAGGCTCTTCTATCGTGACGACGGAACTGCTTAAGCTCATATGGTATGCGGTTGTTTATACTGTTATCGCAAACATCATTCGGTAAAACGGAACCAGCAATACAATAAGCATCAAGCCAGTGGTCTTTGCTAATACCGTGCGCTGCACGATAATCGTATGTGCTTTTCCCTGTCGTTACAAAAAAGTGCTTTGGGAAAAGAGAACTCAATTCTTTTGTCAGTGCCGGTATGATTTGATTCAATACACTTAACGCACCGTACTTTTTATTGAGCCCTGTTTTCTTTTTAGCGAGCTTTTCTTGCCATTCTGTTTCTTTATGTACGAGGTCGTGATGTTTTGTACACAAACCAACAATATTATCAATGGTGTTGCTGCCGTTTTTATGTTGAGGCACCACATGGTGGTAATGGTCAATCGTGTTTTTGCAAAACAAGCAATGATGTTCCTGCATTTCAGAAACAGCTTCTTCGAGGCTTGCCTTTTGATGGAGTGGACCTTGTTGATATTGCCATTTCTGAATATTGGGATTGTCCAGTCGCATAAACGCAAATTTATTAAC
>OBAG01001469.1_pt1 | contig 14325 bp, 9 predicted proteins | sample 1517701 | NCBI WGS metagenome assembly OBAG01 (sample SAMN04571702, study PRJEB22368) | human gut metagenome | biome: human gut; material: stool | host: Homo sapiens | place: Luxembourg | collected 2012-09-07 | reverse complement strand
TCAGAAGCCCCCATTCCACCATCATCTTAAACACCGGAATGATCGTGGAAAATACCGGAAACATCAGACTTGCCACGATGAGGCTGCGGATCAGCTCCTTGCCTTTGAAATGATATCTGGTAAGTCCGAATGCCATCAGCGACGCGAATACCATAACGCCTACCGTTACCGTGCCGGAGATCACGAAGCTGTACCTATAGGCTCTTAAGACGTTTAACCGCTCAAATGCCGTCTGATAATTCATCCAGGTGAACGTCTCCGGAAGTGAGAAGGAGGAGCGGAGCACCTCCGCGGACGGTTTAAAGGAATTCAGCACCACCCACACAAACGGGAAAATGGTGAGCACCGCCCAGAAGATCAGTACGAGATAAATGACAACCGTACCGGCTCCGATTCTCCTGTGTTTTTTTCTGACTGTCGTTACACTTACTGCTGCATCCATTTAAGCCACCCCCTTCTTTTTCTCTGCTCTTGCGCGCTTTTTCGCTTCTTTGTCGTCCGCATCTGCCGTAAGAAAGCCGACTGCCTTCGACACCACGATGCCGAGCACCACGATCAGTACCGCCAGTGTAGAACCATAATCATAATTGTTCAGTCCGAAGGTCTGCTGGTACATATACGTTCCAAGGAAATGGGTCAGTCCCTGCGGCGCGCCGTTTGGCACCATGACCCACGGAAGATCAAATACTTTTAATGCTCCCGTTACCGCCAGTGTGACCGATGTAAAGAATACCGGTTTCATCATTGGCAGTGTAATATAAAATACCTGTTTAAAGCGGCTGCATCCGTCGATGGACGCCGCTTCATATATGTCGTCAGGAATATCGCTTAACCCCGTGAGTAGAATAACAAAGTAAAAACCGATGTAACTCCACAGCGTCGGGATACAGACCATGATAAATGCCAGGCTGGGGGAAAGCCAGTTGACCGGCTTTGCTCCAATGCTCTCTAAAATCTGATTCAGCATACCACCGTTATAGTTGTAGAATAATTTGAACAACAGACCAATCGCCGTTGCAGAAATCACTACCGGAAAAAAGTACACCGTACGGAATAACTGCTGAAGCTTTTTTATCTGTGAAACCATTACCGCAAGCACAAATGCGATTCCGACCTCAAAAATCACCGTGAGCACCATCATCTTCAGGGAATTGATGAGCGCCGTCCTCACATCCGGGTCTGTAAACAATTTCTTGTAATTTTCAAATCCAATAAACTTCCATTCAGTTCCCGGCATCTCGATGATTGCCGTCATATCATAAAAGCTGTTCTTAATATTCTGCACGAACGGTATGTAAAGAAAGACTAACATGAACAATAAACCCGGTACCAAAAACACCACAAGCGGCCATTTTTTCTTATATAACATCTTTCTTCCACCTTTCTATCATAAAAATAACTGTTTTTTGGGTACAAAAAACGAAGGGGCCGCTGGGCATAGCCCCTCCGTCATACTGTTTTCTGTATCTGATTTTACTGCTGCACCAATGTGAGTGCCTCGTTGATGGCATCTTCCGCCGACATAGCACCTGTAGATACCTTGACAATCTCTACCACAAGTGTCTTGTATGCATCGCCGATTCTGGAATCTGTCGGTGCCACGATCGCCGTTGCGTTGCTTGTGTACTCTGCGATAGACTGTGCAAACGGTGTTGCACCCTCTACCGGTGTTACCTCAACAGCTGCCTGGGACACAGCGCCGGTTGCTTCCCAGTATCTCTGAACGCCTGCCTGGCAGGTGTGTGCCATGACGAATTTCACTGCTGCATCTCTCTTGTCCGGATCTTCCCATGCCTTCTTTGTGATATAGAATCCGGAAGAGATACCGCCTACCAAAGAGCCCGCCTCTGCTTTCTGATCCGGAACACCCGGGAATGCGATCACAACGGTGTTGTCGGTATCCTCGATGTTTCCTGCATACCAGGAACCGTCTAACTGCATGGCAGCTTTCTTGTCGCGGAATAACTGGCCTGTGTATGCGTCATCAACGGTGTCGGTATCCTCCGGGAATGCCCCCATATCTCTTAATGTCTTAAACATCTCAAGACCCTTTACCCATCCTTCCGGCGCGCTCGTCGGAATGGAAGTATACTCATCCACGCCGGATGCATATAACATCAGGAACTCAATCCAGTAATGCGGTACGTTGTTTAACGAGCAGGCAATCGGAATGATGTCGTTCTCCTTGAATGTCTCAATCGCTGTCTCCATGGAAGCCCAGTCTGTCGGAAGTTCCAGATCGTACTGGTCGAACAGATCCTTGTTGCAGTATAAGCCTTCCCAGTATCCGGTTGTCGGAACCGCACGCTCAACACCGTCGGTGTTTGCTGCTGCCTGTAATGCGGAATCCAGTGTGTCTGCCGCATAGTCCGGATATTCTGCGCGGATGTCTTCAATTGATACCAGCTTATCCGTTGCAATGATGCTGTCTGCGGTTGCATCCGTGAAGAACTGGATGACATCCGGCTCATTGCCTACGGAGAAGTCTGCATTGACTGCTGCTTTCCATTCCTCATCGGATGTCTGTGAATTGTCTTCGATCGTTATGTAGTCATACTGCTCCATAAACTCTTTGTTGATTGCTTCGTAGGTCTCCTTATTCGGATCGGTTCCTCCGAACATCGACACAGTTCTTAATGTCACCGGATTTCCGGACGCTTCTGCAGTACCCCCGCCTGCTTCTGTTGTTCCGGCTGTCTCTGTCTTTGTGTCGGCTGCCGTGTTGTCTGTCGTTGCAGTCTCATCGGACCCTGCCCCGCATCCTGCCAGCATGGACACTGTCATTGCGCCAGCCAGCATCATGGATAATACCTTTTTCTTCATAGTCAAAACCCTCCTTGTTTTTGTTCCTGCAAATGTTTTTCATTTGCTATACTGATATTATACGAGCAGAACTCACAAAAGGCATTAGACCCATTTGACATTATTTGTTCAATCTTGCTATGTTCTTTAACTCATTTTGCGCTTCGCTTCTCTCTTTTAACGATATTTCATCCTCATGGTCAACGTACGGTATCGTAATCGTCGAAACCGTGATGCAGGCTTCCTCCTGCTCGATCGACAGACCGTATTCGTCCCCATATACCAGGCGGATTCTGCGGTTCACGTTCTGAATCCCAATGGAGGTGTGGCGTCCGGTATTCTTCGGAAGCTTGCTCTCATCGCCCTCCAATATAGCATGGATCCGCTCCAGCTTCTCCTCCGTCATCTTTTTGCCCGTATTGCGCACTTTTAAGTAGACATTTTCATCATCGTGGTATACGTGAAGCCGGATGACGCCGTTTTTTACCGTCTCCACCCCATGCACAATCGCATTTTCCACAATCGGCTGTAAGATCAGCGGCGGCACCATCAGATAGAGCAGATCATCGTCAATCTTGCGCTCGATCGAGAGTCTCTGCCCGAACCGCATGGACATAATGTAAAAATAGGCATCAATGCACTGCAGTTCCTCCGCAAGGTGAATCTCCTTTACATTGGCGCGGTTCATCCGGTAATCAAGCACGGTTCCCAGCGATTCAATCATTTTAGACACGACCGTATCTCCCGACATCCGTGCCTGCCAGTTCATCATCTCTAACGTATTGTTCAGGAAATGCGGATTGATCTGCGCCTGAAGCGCCTGAATCTGTGCATCCTTGCGCGCAAGCTTTTCACTGTACATGGAATCAAACAGATACTTCACCTGAGCGGACATGCTGTCGAAGCTCTCCTTCATCTGCATAAATTCCTGATTGGGCATGTCTCCCTCGACCGTGATTCCCATCTCTCCCGCTTCCATCCGTCCGGAAGCGCGGAGCATCCGGTCGATCGGGTGCTGGATATTCCTGCGGATAAAATACACCACATAGCCAAACAGCGGAATCAACAGCAAAAACATCAGCGCAACAATCGTATAGAACTGGTACAGCCCGGAATAGAGTTCGCTCTTTCTGGCAAAAAGTACAATGCCGATGTGAAAATCATCCCGCCGCTCCTGATACAGATACGCGCGGTAGGTAGCGTCCTCCGCCTTTGAGAATGTGTGGTTGCTCACCCCGTCATACTTTTGCAGAAGCTGCTCTAAAAGCTGTTCCTTGTCACTCTTCTCCTCGTTTTTCACAAAGTCAACCCGCGCATCGCGGCTTCCGAAGCAGACCACCATATCATTCAAAAGACCGGTATCCACATCCTGAAACACCTTGCTGCGGTTTAACTCCACCACCAGCGTGCCGTACCGTGTATAATCCATCGTCGTGTACAGATTGCGGACGATAAAAATACGCCCGTCGACCACCCGCACGCAGGCATACGCCGAATCCGAATCTATCACATCTTTGAGGTAAGGCTGTATCTCATCCACATAACTCTTTAACGAGATGCCGGTGCGCGAAGAAAAGCTCTCCGGATCTTCGGTTCCGTAACAGTAGTAGGCATACATATTAAAACGCTCGTCCAGATAGAACTTTCCGCGCAGGCTGGTATAGACATCCTGAAGATAGTCGTTTCTGGAATAATCTCCCCGCAGGTATTTCTTCCAGGCATTCTCCCAGGTCTTCTCATAGGAAGGTCTCTGGCAGAGCGTGATGGCATCCTCAATGCGGATCGACGCAAAGGAAGCCATATTCTCAAGCTGATCCTCCATCAGACCTTCCGTCTTCTCAATGATTCCCTTCCGGTAGGAGCTGGTGGTATATGCAAAAAATACCGCAATCGGGACACCCCAGCACAGGATGACAAATACTATAATTTTCTTCTTCAATGACGACAGTCGTCTCTTTTTCTCCATAAAAATCTCCATTCCTGCATGCGAAAAAATGTATTTTCACACGGCTGCCTCCCCGTTTTCTCTCTCCATTATAGCAGAACACCGCCGCGCGGACTAGTTATACCGTGTCTTTCCAAGCTTTGAGCACTCCGCCGGAGATGTCCGCAAGCTGCAGACAATTTTAGGACTTTCGTGTGCCTCTTATCGAATTGCTGAACAAAACATAACCGCGCGAAGCCGATGTCTGAATTGCCATCTGCCATGTTTTTAATAGCAGATGGCAGTGAGTTTCGGTTCGCGCGGGTTTATATTGTCTGTGAAGAGGTGCCCTTAGGGACACCAGAAAGTCCGCCCATTGTCTCCGGTGTGTCGGACATGCACCCGGCGGATTGTCAAAACGTGGAAGAGACACGGAATCTGATGCAAACATTCAGCTGGAAGAAATGCTCACATTTTTCTCCAACGAATATTCCCTCTGCATTTCCACATGAAATCCCCAAGTGCGTTTCTTATAATATTACTTATCACCCCAAAGAGGGCTGGGCTTATTGCAGCAATTCCTTTTAGTGTTCCCTGAAACAAAAAATTCCATTACACCGGAATGCCGGTTGACAATGCAGAGGCATCATATTAGTATTAGTGAGAATGAATATCAATATCAAAAGAGAAAAGGTGTGTGGAAAATATGACGTTAGAGGAACTACCAATCGGAAAGCGCGCTGCTATTACGGCGGTCGGCGGAGAGGGCGCACTGCGTTGCCGGCTGTTAGACATGGGGCTGATCCCGAAGACTGCTGTGGAGGTGCGCAAGGTGGCTCCGATGGGAGATCCGATTGAAATACGCATCCGCGGGTATGAGCTTACGATCCGGCGGGAGGACGCAGCGAAAATTGAAGTGAAACCGGAGGAAGAAAAATGATATTTGCATTGGCTGGAAACCAGAACTGCGGTAAGACGACGTTGTTTAATCAGCTGACAGGAGCTAACCAGCATGTCGGCAATTTCCCCGGCGTTACGGTGGATCAGAAGATGGGGGAAATCCGCTCCGCGAAGAATTGTTCCGTGGTAGATCTCCCCGGAATCTATTCCATCAGACCTTATACCAATGAGGAGATTGTCACCAGAGATTTTATCTTAAATGAGAAGCCGGATGGAATCATCAACATTGTGGATGCGACGAACATCGAGAGAAATCTTTACCTGACGCTCCAGCTTCTGGAAATGCACATTCCGATGGTGTTAGCACTCAATATGATGGATGAGGTCCGCGGAAACGGAGGTTCCATTGATTACAGGCAGATGTCGCAGGAATTAGGGATTCCCGTGATTCCGATCAGTGCGGCGAAGGATGAGGGAATTGAGGATCTGATTGCGGCGATTGTGGAAGTTGCGGGCAAAAAGATACCGCCCAAAGTCATGGATTTCTGCGAGCAGGGGCCGGTACACCGCTGCATTCATGCGGTGTCGCATCAGGTGGAGGATCATGCGGTAAATATCGGGATGTCCCCGCGCTTTGCGGCGACGAAGATCGTGGAAAATGACACGGACATTATAGAACGTCTGGCTCTTTCTGAGAATGAGCTGGAAATGATGGAACATAGTATTGCGGAGATGGAAAAAGACTGTGGATTGGATCGGAATGCGGCGTTAGCTGACATGCGGTATACCTTTATAGAGAAGGTGTGCCAAAAAACGGTTAAAAAATGTCAGGAGAGCAGGGAGCACATCCGGAGTGTGAAAATCGACGGTGTGCTCACGAACAAGTACCTTGCGATCCCGATGTTTCTACTGATCATGTTTTTAATTTTCTGGCTGACGTTCCATGTGGTCGGCGCGGCGTTAAGCGACTGGCTGGCGGTGGGAATCGACGCGTTTACTGCCGTCTGTGACAGGGGGCTTACCGCGTACGGATTGAATCCGGTTGTACACAGCCTGCTCATCGACGGTGTTTTTGCCGGCGTCGGGAGCGTGTTAAGCTTCCTGCCGATCATCGTGGTGCTGTTCTTCTTCCTCTCGATTCTGGAGGACTCCGGCTACATGGCGCGCGTGGCTTTCGTGATGGACAAGCCGCTGCGTAAGATCGGACTTTCCGGGCGAAGCTTCGTACCGATGCTGATCGGATTCGGCTGTACGGTTCCGGCGGTCATGGCGACAAGGACGTTGTCGAGTGAGAGAGATAGAAAGATGACAATTATGCTCACGCCTTATATGAGCTGTTCTGCCAAAATACCGATCTATGCAGTGTTTGCGGCGGCATTTTTCCCGGGGAACGAGGCGGTTGTGATGATACTTCTCTACACGGCGGGAATTGTGGTGGGCATTTTGTCCGCACTGGTACTGAACCACACCGCGTTCCGCGGGAATCCGATTCCGTTTGTCATGGAACTGCCGAATTACCGTTTCCCGTCGGCAAAGAGTGTCGGACAGCTGATCTGGGATAAGGCAAAGGATTTCCTGGAGCGCGCGTTTACCATTATCTTTGTGGCAACGATTGTCATCTGGTTCTTGCAGACCTTTGATCTGAAGCTTAATGTGGTGACAGACAGTGAGAAAAGTCTGCTCGCTCTGGTGGGGCAGTGGATCGCACCGCTGTTTGGACCGCTCGGTTTTTCGGACTGGAGGGTTTCTACGGCGTTGATTACCGGATTTACGGCAAAAGAGGCGGTGGTCAGCACCTTGAGTGTGTTGACCGGCACGGCGACTGCCAATCTAAGCAGGGTGCTCGGAAGTATGTTTACCGGGCGCTCGGCGGCAAGCTTCCTTGTGTTTACGCTGCTTTACACGCCGTGTGTTGCAGCCATTGCGGCGGTGAAGCGTGAGATGGGAAGCGGCATGCGGGCATTTCTCGTCGTGGTGCTTCAATGCGCGGTCGCGTGGCTGATGGCATTTGCGGTTTATCAGATAGGAGGAATCTTCTTTTGAGTGGGTTGCATGCGTTGGATCTGATTGTGCTGGGGTGTATCCTTTTGTGGATCATCCTGGCGCTTTTGTATATGGGAAAAAGAAAAAAAGACAAAGAAGATTGTGGCTGCTGTGGTCACTGCTCATCCTGCAGCGGATGTAAAAGTGGGAGAAAGGATAAGAAAAATTAAAAAAAAGGAACAACCGATTGCGCATTTTGTAAAATAGGTGTAAAATATATAAAATGAGTGCAAAATCGTGTATAAGAACAGAAGAGGCGGCAGAGAGAATTTGCACATACAGATACGAATACAAAGGAAGGGGATTTCAAATGAAGAAGCATGTTATTGCGGCGGTTGCAGCGGCAACCTTTGTTACAACAGCAATGGCGGGCTGTACAGGTGCGGATACGACGGCAGGTGGAGAGTCCGTAAACGGTGAACCGTCCGTATTGCAGACGGAGGCGGTCATGGATTCGACAGAGTTGTCCGGCGATGTAGCGGAGGATGACGGCAAGGTTACATTGACCGTATGGGCAGAGGAGGCCAATTTTGATGTTCTGCAGGAGATGATCGACAGCTTCGAGCAGAAATATGCAGGACAGGCAGATTTTGATATTCAGCTTGCGGAGAATGCAGATGCTGAGACGCGCAATACGCTGCTTGGAGATGTACATAACGGAGCGGATGTCTTCCCGCTGCCGGACGATCAGCTTACCAGCATGGTTGCAGCCGGTGCCTTAGAGCCGGTACCAAATGCAGATGAGATCCGGGAGGCGAATCTGGATGAGGCGGTTGCAGCGGCTTCTGTGAATGATACGCTGTACGCTTACCCGATGACGGCGGACAACGGATATTTTCTGTATTACGACAAGAATTACCTGACGGAAGAGGACGTCCAGACGATGGACGGGCTTCTGGCAGCAGCGGGCGCTGTGGGCAAGAAGGTGACGATGGACTGGAGTTCCGGCTGGTACCTCTATGCGTTTTTCGGCAACACCGGACTGGATTTCGGTGTAAATGACGACGGGGTGACGAACTACTGCGACTGGAATGCGACGGAAGGCAGCATAAAGGGAACCGACATTGAGGAGGCGCTGCTTGCCATCGCACAGAATCCGGCGTTTTTAAGCTGTACCGACACGGAATTCATGGAGGGCGTGCAGGACGGAACGGTTGTGGCAGGCGTCAGCGGCGTGTGGAATGCATCGGAGATCAAAAAGGTATGGGGCAACGATTACGGGGCAGTGAAGCTTCCGACCTACACCTGCGCGGGACAGCAGATCCAGATGGCCTCTTTCACGGGCTATAAGATGATGGGCGTCAACGCCTATTCCAAGCACAAGGACTGGGCATTAAAGCTTGCAGACTGGTTTACAAACGAGGAGAACCAGATGCTGCGTCTTGAGGAGCGCGATCAGGGACCTTCCAATAAAAACGCGGCTGCGTCGGAGCAGGTACAGGCGGTGCCTGCCATCCAGGCAGTCATTGCGCAGGCGCAGTACGGCAAACTCCAGCGTGTGGGCAACAGCTTCTGGGATGCGACGACGGAGTTCGGCAATCTGATGGCGACAGGCAGCACAAACGGAACGGATCCGCAGGAAGTGATGGATACGCTTGTGGCTGGAATTACACAGTCGACGGTACAGTAACGGGGAGGAGCAGGATATGAAGAAAAAAAGCTATATCAGTACAAAGTTTATTATTCTGATTCCGGTATTTATCCTGGGATTTGTGTCAGTCGTTTCCAATATTCTGGCAGTGACCAATATTAAGAGAGTAAATGCAAATGCAACGCAGATTGCAAACGGCTACATGAGCTGTATTTCAGAGCTCGGCGATATTCAGAAAGAGACGCTTCTGATCCACAGACTGGGACTGTCCCATATCGTGGCGACCGACTTAAATACCATGATCTCGCTGGTCGAGACCATCCGGAGTGAGCAGGAGACCTTAGAGACATATCTGGATGATTTCCAGGAATATGTGACAGACGACAACAAGGCGGAATACGATGCGCTGGTGTCCAACTACGAGGGAATGAAGTACGAGCTTGCCAACCTCATGGCATACAGTGCCAACAACGATAACGAGGCGGCTTATGCGCTGGCAAACGGCAAGATCGCCGATTATTCCAGTGCAATGCAGGAGAGCATTGCGGCAATCCGCACCAATGTCAGCGAAAATGCGGATGTGGCAAAGGAACAGCTTGCAGCGGTCTACCGGACGGCAATCGCGGCGAGCACGGCATCCATCATCATCAGTGTGGCGGCGTTGCTTGCAACTCTGATCTGCGTATTCCGGCTGGTAATTATCCCTCTGTTAAAGACACAGAAGGAGATCACAGATATTATTGAGGACATTGACAAGCGCGAGGGCGATCTGACGAGACGTGTGAGCGTGCACGCCAACCAGGAGGTCGCGGCGGTCGGCAACGGCATCAACGTGTTTATGGACAAGCTTCAGGATATTTTCAAGGTGATCGCGAACAATTCAACCAGAATGGAATCTGTGGTCGGCGAGGTGCGCGACAGCGTCGTGACATCGAATGGCAGTGTGTCGGATCTGTCGGCACTCACAGAAGAACTTTCTGCCACGATGGAGGAGATGTCAGCCAATGCATCCCTCATCAATACGAACACCGAGTCTGTAAAGCAGGAAGTTGACCAGATCGCGGAGCGCACGTCAGAGATCAACGCGTACACCCGCGAGATGAAGGAACATGCGGATTCCATGGAGGCTTCCGCAAGGGAGAACATGGAGTCTACCGGAGCCAAGGTCAATGAGATTTTAACTGTATTAAATCAGGCAATCGAGGACAGCAAGAGCGTAAATCAGGTAAACAGCCTGACCGATGATATTTTAAATATTGCAAGCCAGACCAACCTTCTGGCGTTAAATGCCTCCATCGAGGCAGCGAGAGCAGGGGAAGCGGGCAGAGGATTTTCCGTTGTTGCGACGGAGATCAGCCAGCTTGCAGCCGCCAGCCAGGAGGCAGCCAACCGTATCCAGCAGATCAACCGCGTTGTGACGGAGGCGGTTGGAAACCTCACGGAACATTCCAACGGACTGGTGCAGTATATGAATGATTCCATTCTTCCGGAGTTTGAGGCGTTTGTCGATGCCGGAAGTGCGTACCGGGAGAAGGCAACCCACATTGAGACCAGCATGGGAGACTTTACCGAGAAGACGGAGGTCTTAAAGAAGACGATGGCAGAGATCGCGGATTCCATCAACACGATTGCACATGCGATCGAGGAGGGTGTGAAGGGCGTTTCCAGCGCTGCCGACAGCACGCAGGTGCTCGTGGGCGACATGGAGGACATCACGCGCCATATGGACGAGAACCAGCACATCGCGGCAGATTTGAAGCGCGAGACAGAGGTCTTCAAAAAATTATAGGCACAGGATTTGTCCGCTTGCCAGAAGTATCAAATTGTTATATAATAGCCTGTGGTCATGTCACAAGACAAAGGACAGCCACAGGCTGTTGTTATTCAGGAAAGAAACAGCACCGTAAGGTGTTATACAATGGAGGTTTAAGATGAGTAAAGTCAGAACCAGATTCGCACCAAGCCCGACAGGAAGAATGCATGTCGGCAATCTGCGATCCGCATTATATGAGTTTTTAATTGCAAAGCATGCCGGAGGAGATTTCATGCTTCGCATTGAGGATACCGATCAGGAGCGCTATGTGGAGGGCGCTGTCGAGATTATCTACCGCACGCTGCAGGAGACGGGACTTGTACACGATGAGGGACCGGACAAGGACGGCGGATACGGTCCTTATGTACAGAGCGAGCGTATGAAGACCGGCATTTACATGAAATATGCTAAAGAGCTGATTGAGAAGGGGGAGGCATATTACTGCTTCTGTGACAAGGAGCGTCTGGCATCCCTTAAGACAGAGGTGGTCGAGGGCAAGGAGATCACGCTCTACGACAAGCACTGCCTGCACCTTAGCAAGGAGGAGATTGAGGCAAATCTTGCTGCCGGCAAGCCGTTTGTCATCCGTCAGAATATTCCGAATGAGGGAACGACAACCTTCCACGACGAACTTTACGGAGATATCACCGTGGAGAACGCAGAACTGGACGATATGATTTTAATCAAGTCGGACGGATACCCGACTTACAACTTTGCAAATGTTGTTGATGACCACACGATGAACATTACGCATGTGGTTCGTGGAAACGAATACCTCTCCTCAGCACCGAAGTATCAGCGTCTTTATGATGCGTTCGGCTGGGAGTCACCGGTGTACATTCATCTGCCGTTAATTACGGACGAGAACCATAAAAAGCTTTCCAAGCGCAGCGGACATTCTTCCTTTGAGGATCTCTTAGAGCAGGGATTCCTGTCCGAGGCAGTGGTCAACTACATCGCACTTTTGGGATGGAGCCCGGAGGACAACCGCGAGATCTTTACCCTGGATGAGCTGATCAAAGAGTTCGATTACCACAGAATCAGCAAATCCCCGGCGGTGTTCGATTACACCAAGTTAAAGTGGATGAACGGGGAGTACATCAAGGCGATGGATTTTGACCGTTTTTATGAGATGGCGGAGCCGTATCTGCGCGAGGTCATTCACAAGGATATGGATTTGAAGAAGATTGCAGCGATGGTGAAGACCCGTATCGAGGTTTTCCCGGAGATCCGCGACCACATCGACTTCTTCGAGGAACTGCCGGAGTACGATATAGCGATGTACACACACAAGAAGATGAAGACCAATGCAGAGACCTCGCTGGAGGTTTTAAGCGACGTCCTGCCGCTGCTGGAAGCGCAGGAGGATTTTTCCAATGATGCACTCTATGCGACGCTCCTTAAGTATGTTGAGGAAAAGGGCGTGAAGAACGGCTATGTGATGTGGCCGATCCGTACCGCAGTGTCCGGCAAACAGATGACGCCGGGCGGAGCGACAGAGCTGATGGAGGTTTTAGGCAAAGAGGAATCCATTGCGAGAATCAAAAAAGGCATTTCCATGTTACAGAAATAATCAGAGGTAATCTATGAGTTTTAACCCGTCTCAGCGTGAGGCCATCCGTCACAAGGATGGTCCCATGCTCGTACTGGCCGGGCCCGGTTCGGGCAAGACCCTTGTCATTACGGAACGCACCAGACATTTGATAACAGAATATGGAATCAATCCGGCAAACATTCTTGTCATCACGTTTACAAGAGCGGCGGCAACGGAGATGAAGGAACGTTTTTTGCGCCTGATGGGCGGAAAATCTTCCGCAGTGACGTTTGGAACTTTCCACGCCGTCTTTTTTATGATCTTAAAGCACGCCTACCACTATCAGGCGGAGAACATCATCCGCGAGGAGCAGCGGGTGAGCTGCATGCGTGAGATCATTAAGCGCCACAGGCTGGAATATGAGGATGAGTCGGAGTTCATCGCAGCGCTTCTGGGGGAGATCGGTCTAGTGAAAAACAGCGGAATTTCACTCGATCATTACTATTCCACGAACTGCGGGGAAGAGGTGTTCCGGAGAGTTTACAGCGAGTACCACGAATATCTCTATGCGCATCATCTGATTGACTTCGAGGATATGCTTTTGTATACATGGGAGCTTTTCAAGGAGCGGAAGGATATTCTGGCTGCCTGGCAGAAAAAATATCCCTACATTCTGATTGACGAGTTCCAGGACATCAACCAGATTCAGTTTGAGGTGGTCAGGCTGCTTGCGGGTGAGCAGAGAAATCTGTTTGTTGTGGGGGATGACGACCAGTCGATCTACCGCTTCCGCGGAGCAAAGCCGGAGATTATGCTGCGGTTTGAGCGTGAAATTCCGGGGACGAAAACCGTGCTTCTCGACACGAATTACCGGTCGCAGGCCAATATTGTCGAGGATGCGCTGAATCTGATCGGGCACAATAAGGAGCGCTTCCAGAAGCGCATCCGCGCGGCACTCCCGGCGGAGACCGGGGTGGAGTATGCCGTTTTTGAGGATCAGCGGAAGGAGAATCTGCGGATCATCCGCGATATTTGTGATGCGGTGGAGAGGGGAAAGAGCTACCGTGATTTTGCTGTGCTGTTCCGCACTAACACACAGCCGCGTCTTCTGATGGAGCAGATGATGGAGTACAATATTCCGTTTAGGACGAGAGACCGCATACCGAACCTTTACGAGCACTGGATCGCAAAGGATATTTTTGCCTATATCCGGATCGCGCAGGGAAGCCGGGAACGCCGTGATTTTCTGCAGATCATGAACCGCCCGAAGCGCTATATCAGCAGAGATTCATTGGACGAGGACACGGTGGCATTCGATGTGTGGGAATGGTATTTCAGAGAGGCGGAACAGCCGTGGGTGGCGGAGCGGATCGTCACGCTGGAGCATGATGTGATGCAGCTTCGCCGGATGAATCCGTTTGCCGCCATCAACTATATCCGGAAAGGCATCGGATATGACGAGTTCTGTGCCGAGTATGCAGATTACAGGCGTATCCGGGCGGATGAACTTTATGATGTGCTGGATGAACTACAGGAAAGTGCAAGAGGCTATGAAGATTATGACGGATGGTTTGCGCACATCGAGAATTACACCAGGGAATTGGAACGCCTGTACCAGAGCCAGGAAAAGCAGAGTGAGAGCGTAGCGCTTTCCACGCTGCATTCCGCCAAGGGGCTTGAGTACGAAAACGTCTATCTGATCGACGTGAACGAGGGAG
>OBAG01001430.1_pt1 | contig 14638 bp, 9 predicted proteins | sample 1517701 | NCBI WGS metagenome assembly OBAG01 (sample SAMN04571702, study PRJEB22368) | human gut metagenome | biome: human gut; material: stool | host: Homo sapiens | place: Luxembourg | collected 2012-09-07 | reverse complement strand
GCGTCCAATGTTACGACCGCCCCGATGATGCGGATGTGGCCGTAGCCGGCAAGCCGTTCCAGCGGGTCAGTATCGAAAGGCGGACAACCCCATATCCGGCCGTAATTACCGCATGCCCGGCAATATTCCTCGATGCGGCGTGCGTCGCAGTAGCTGCGGAGGTAATCTCCGGCGGGCAGGCTGGCGGTTATGTAGCGGGTACAGGGCATCTCGGTGCCTGCAAAGATAGCGAACGCGCGGCGGATTGCCGCACTTTTTTCCGTCGGCTTCATTCCCTGTGGACATTTCTATTTTTTGTAAAGCGGCCGTAACGCTTTCGTAACGGGCTCCGGGTAGTTTTGCGGCGTCAAATAATTGTTCGGGATAAAGATATGAGATTGTACACACCGAGAATTCTGTCGTTTTTTCTTGCGCTGTGCCCCTTCCTTGCGGCGGAGGCGGCGCAGCCGCTTTACTCCGTGTCGGGAAGGGTGACCGATGCCGCCACGGGCGAACCGGTGACAGGCGCCGTAGTCATGGTCAAGGATACCTACAAGGGAACCGAAACCGATATGGAGGGCCGTTGGCGCCTCGACAACCTTGCCGCGGGGGATTATACGTTCGCCGTCAGTTTCATCTCCTACAAGAGCATCGAGGTGTCGTGCAGGGTGGCCGCCGATGTGGAGGGGGTGGATGTCCGCCTCGAAAGCGATTCGGAAGAGGTCGAAGAGGTGGTCGTGAAGGCCCGTATGCGGAGCGACACCGAGATAGCCATGCTCGGAACGATAAAGGCCGTTCCGCAGGTCACGAGCGGTGTTTCGGCGGCCCAGATATCGAAAAGCCCCGACCGGAACGCTTCGGAAGTCGTCCGTCGCGTCCCCGGCATCACCATCATAGACGACCGTTTCATCATCGTGCGCGGCCTGTCGCAGCGCTACAACAACGCATGGATAAACGGACTGGCCGTCCCGAGTACCGAGACAGACAGCCGTGCCTTCTCCTTCGACATGATTCCCAGCAGTCAGATTGACAACCTGCTGGTCTATAAATCCCCCTCGCCGGAGATACCGGGCGACTTCTCCGGCGGTTTTGTCAAGATAGTGACCAAAGGTATCCCCGAAGAAAACAGCATCGAAGTCGGTTATTCGACCGGGTTCAATGTCAGGACGCAATTCAGGCAGTTCCGCATGAACCCCGGAAGCTGTACGGATTTCCTCGGTTTCGACCTCGGCAAGAGGCCGCTCGGCCGCTCGTTTCCGGCGCACATGGACCTCGTCACTTCGCCCGACGAGATAACGAGGCTGACGAGAGAAGGGTTCAACAACGACTGGCGCATCCGGAGTTTTATCCCCATGCCCGACCAGCGGCTCTCCTTCTCGATGGCCCGCCGCTGGGATACGAAGCACGGCCGTACCGTGGGCAACATCACCGCCGTCACATACAGCAATACGTTTAAAGGAGTCGAAGGTATCAAGAACGCCCGGTACGGCATCTACTCCGCGGCCGCCGACACGCCCATCTATCTCGACGATTATTATGACAACCAATATTCGAACGATGTCCGGCTCGGAGCGATGCACAACTGGGCGTTCATCCTCGACGCCTCTAACCGTATCGAGTTCAAGAACCTGCTCAATATATTGGGGCGTAACCGTCTGACCGAACGCCGGGGCATCAAGGACATGAGCAGCATGTACTATCTCGAACAGACCGAGATGCAGTACTCTTCGCGCCTGACCTATACGGGGCAGTTCTCCGGCACGCACCACCTGGCCGGTACCGATGCGACGGTGACGTGGGATGCCGGTTACTCCTATGCCGACCGGAACGAACCCGACCGCCGCATCGTCTCCAATATGGCCGGTATCGGAAGTACGGATGACCTGGCGGATGTGGTGACGGGCAACGACAACATCAAACGCTACTTCCAGACCCTCGGCGACCACATCGCTTCGGCTTCCGGCAACTATGTGCAGCAGTTGGCCTGGGGGGGTATCCGACCCACGTTGAAGGCCGGCATCTACGGCGAGTACCGTTACCGCAGCTACGACCAGCGCGAGTTCATCTACCGTTACGACAACCTTTCCGCCGAAGAGCGGCAATATTATCTCAAGCTGCCTTTCCAGGAAATGCTGTCGCCCGAATGGCTGGGAGCGGACAAGGTCTATATCGACGAGATAACCCGCAAGACCAATGCCTACACCGCCGACATCTATTACGGAGCGGCTTATGCGGCGCTCGACATTCCGCTCGGAAAATTCGATATCTATGCCGGGGCACGTCTCGAAAGCTACACCACGAAGCTGACGCGAGACCGTTCGGATGCACCCGAACTTATCCTGATGACCACCAAGACGCACCACGACCTCAATCTGCTGCCTTCGGTCAATGTCACTTACCGGATAGACGACCGGCATCAGTTGCGGGCGGCTTACGGGCGTTCGCTCAACCGTCCGGAGCTGCGTGAGCTTTCCCCTACGGTCTATTACGATTTCGACCTCTTCAGCGAGATAGCCGGTAACGAGAACCTCAGGACGGCCGTCATCGACAACGTGGACCTGCGTTATGAATTCTATCCCGCACCGGGCGAGACGGTGAGCCTCGGTGCCTTCTACAAACACTTCCGCAATCCGATAGAGTGGACCTATATCGACATGGGCGGTTCGCTCCGCTATATGTATGAGAATGCCGACCGGGCCCAAAGCTGGGGTGTGGAGCTCGATGTGAGGAAAAACCTCGGCTTTATCGGTATGCCGAACCTTTCGCTGGTGCTCAATGCGGCGTGGATATACAGCAACGTGACCTTTGTGCCCGGCGAGGTGGTGTCCGAACCCGACCGGCCCATGCAGGGACAGTCGCCCTACGTGATAAACGCGGGACTCTATTACAGTTCCGAACGACTCGGACTCGACGTGGCGCTGCTCTACAACCGGATTGGCAAGCGGATAGTGGGGCTGGGCAAGTCCAACAGCGTCAATCCCGACCCCAATACGCTGATTCCCGATTCGTACGAAATGCCGCGCAACGTGCTCGATTTCTCCGTATCGAAAAGGATAGGGCGACGGGTGACGCTGAGCTGTTCGGTGAAGGACCTTCTCTCGGAGGACGTGGTGTACAAGCAGTTCCCGAAGTTCGAGAAGGACGGACAGATGTACCGGCGGGAACAGGTCACCCGGCGCTACAATCCCGGTCAGAGCGTATCGCTGACTGTCTCGGTAAAGCTGTGAACGATATTCGACAGGACAGACAATAGAGAAAACACCAATTTTTAATCGAACAGAAAAAGATGAAAAAGAACATCAAGATGGCCGCCGTGGCATGTATGCTCCTCTCGGCCTTTGCTACCGTAAGTTGCGACAAGAATACGGACAACGGCGGCGAGAATCCTCCGCAGGGCGAAACGTTCGAACTGGGCGACGGTTCGAAGGATAATTTCGAAATCGCTTCCGACATGACGCTGACCTATCCGAACGTCTATACGCTCAAAGGGTTCGTTTATGTGCCCGACGGTGTGACGCTGACCATCGAGCCCGGTGTGGTGATAAAGGGCGACAAGGCTACGCAGGGTACGCTCATTATCGAACGGGGCGGCAAAATCATGGCACAGGGTACGCCGGAACGCCCGATTGTCTTCACTTCTGCCCAGGCTCCCGGCAGCCGCAAGCCCGGTGACTGGGGCGGTATCATCCTGCTCGGCAAGGCGCCCAACAACCTCGGCGAACAGACCATCGAGGGCGGTGTGCGTTCCAAACACGGCGGTAACGACCCGGCGGACAATTCCGGCGTGCTGAGCTATGTACGTGTGGAATTCCCCGGCATCGAATACTCTACGGACAATGAAATCAACGGAATTACCTTCGGTTCGGTCGGGAGCGGTACCAAAATCGACCACCTGCAGGTATCCTACTCGGGGGACGACTCCTATGAGTGGTTCGGCGGTACGGCGAATGCGAAATATCTCGTCGCCTATTCGGGTTGGGACGATGATTTCGATACCGACAACGGCTTCAGCGGCAAGGTACAGTTCGCCATGGGCGTGCGCAATCCGAGGATAGGGGACAAGTCGGCCTCCAACGGTTTCGAATCGGACAACAACGGCGACGGTGCGGCTACCGAACCCTACACCTCATGCGTGTTCGCCAACGTCAGCCTGTTCGGGCCGGTGTCCAATCCCGCATCCTATACTGAACAGGCCGGCGCCGAGGGTAGCCCGGTCGATGCGAGATTCCAGGCCGCGCTTCATCTGCGCCGCAATACCCAGCTCAGTATCTATAACTCCCTCATAGCGGCTTTCCCGGTAGGGCTGATTATCGAGAACGACAAAGGGTCTACCACACAGGATTGGGCTGAGCAGGGCAAACTCAACGTAACCAACTGCGTGATGGCCGGCATGGTGAAGAATTACCAGGATGCACAGTATTGGAAGGATGGTTCCCAGTTCGACGATGAGGATGCGGGTAGTTTCGCCGACGGTTATTTCAACCGTGCGGAGGGTGGAAACAGGGTGTTCGCAGCCCTCTCCGACCTCGGCCTCAGCGGCAATCCGCTCAGCCTTTCCGCTCCGGTGGTCTTCCCCGGCAGCGACAGTCCGCTTGCTTCGGGTGCTGCATGGACGGAGGAGAAGGTGGCTTCGGGCTTCGATAAAGTGGACTATATCGGTGCTTTCGGTCCGAATGAGACCGCTGTCGCCAACTGGACGAGCGGCTGGTGCAATTTCGACCCCCAGAATACGGTTTACTAAACGTCGGCAGGTTGGTCAATTTGTCGGTGGGCGGGCTGCTGCGGCGGTCCGCCCTTTTCCCGTTCCGCGGCGGAGCTTCCGGTGTGCCGGCAATGCATGCGGGGATTGCGTTCCGTGCAGGAATATTACAGCCCGAGGTCTTCGTCAATCAAGACCACCGTAATCCTCCCTTTCGGATGGCATTTGTGCAGAATGAGCCGTTCGTTGCATATCCGTCGGGGCGATGCACAATCCATGCACCGGCCCGTTTTCACGCACGGCGTGTCGAAATCCTCATGACGTGCCGCATTGCGTGGGGCGGCCGTTTCGCGGATACGCCTGAAGGCGGCATCGCCGTCCTCCACGATTTTGTTCCGACCGACGGTCAGGATGACGTGCCGCGGTCCGAAGGCTATCGGAGCGATGCGGTTGCCTATCATGTCCAGCCAATGCAGCTCCCCGTCGAGGGTGACGGCATTCGCGCCGGTCAGGAACAGGTCGCATAACAGCGCCTGCCGGCGTCTTTCTATCAGTTCCCTGAAAGGAACGCCCTGTTCGAAAGTGTCGATGAACGGATAGGTGCGCTGCGTCCGCAGCCACTCCACCGTCCCCGTCGCGTAGAGCGTCATCGAGTCGCCGAAGGAGATACTCGCCGGCGCGAGTTCGGCGATGCGGCTGCGGATGTATTCGCCGGCCTCGTGTGCGTCGGCTGCTGTCGCCACCTCAAAACCGTTGCGCCTCAGCTGCGAGGCGCAGGATTCCATTGTCGTGTGGTTCGCATCCATGTGATAATGTGTCTTGTGACAGGCCGGGCCGCTGGAAAGAGCCGGTCGGGATGTCGCGTTCCCGCCCTGTCTATGAACGGAATGTATAAAAAAATCTCCACGGAGTACGCGGAGACCAGGCCTGAGACCTTCGGCATATAGCCTTATTGTGGTAAGATGTAGAAATTCTTACATTGCAAATATAAGTAAATAAGGCGGAAATACCAAAATTTTTTTTACTTTTACCGGAAACGGAATCTTTATGGAAAAAAGACTGGGAATAGATATGGGCACCAACTCGCTCGGTTGGGCGCTCGTGGAGATGACCGAGGAGGGGTGCGTGTTGCTCGACCGGGGAGTGGATATTTTTCAGGAGGGTGTCGCGCACGGAAAGAGCGGCCTGCCGTACAGGACCGGACCGATGCCCGTGCTCTACGCCGGCATTACTTCCGGCGCCGGCTGCGCAAAATCGCGTTGCTGCGGGTTCTGGTGCAGCATGACTTTTGTCCGCCTCTTTCGCAGGAGCAGTTGGATGCGTGGCGGAAACAGGGCGTTTATCCGGTGACCGACGAATTCATCCGCTGGCAGCGTACCGACGATGCTGCGGACAAGAATCCTTATCGCGACCGGTTCCGGGCGCTGACCGAAGAGCTCGATTTGACCCGCCGCGAAGACCGGCATGCGCTGGGCAGGGCGCTGTATCATCTGTGCCAGCGGCGCGGCTTTCTGAGCAACCGGAAGGATGCCGGAAACGAGACGGAGGACGGTACGGTCAAGACGGACATCAAAGCGCTGTCGGCCGACATGGAAGCTGCCGGGTGTACCTGGCTGGGCGAATACTTTTATCGGCTCTATCAGCGGAAAGAGAAAATTCGCAGCAAACATTATACGGCCCGCAACGAGCACTATTTGGCCGAGTTTCGTGCCATCTGTCGGAAGCAGCGGCTCGGGGAGGAGTTGCAGCAGGCGCTGGAGCGCGCCATTTTCTACCAGCGTCCCCTCAAGTCGCAGAAAGGACAGGTCGGCAGGTGCCGGTTCGAGAAGAAAAAGAGTCGCTGTCCGGTGTCGCATCCGCGGTTCGAGGAGTTCCGGATGTTGCAGTTCCTCAATAATGTACGGGTTACGGGTCCCGGCGATGCGGAGTCTCGTCCGCTTTCGCAGCAGGAGCTGGAGGCCGTCCGGCCGCTGTTCCTGCGCAAGAGCAAACCGCATTTCGATTTCGAAGACATTGCCAAAAAGATAGCGGGCAGGAACAATTATGCCTGTAAGGGCGACCGGACGGAGGCGGCCTGGAGGTTCAATTTCGCGCGGGGAGCGACCGTTACGGGATGCCCTATGTCGGCACTGCTGGAGGCGGTCTTCGGCAACGAATGGCGGCGGGAGCTGTGCAGGCTCTATACGCTCGGTGCAGGGAAGAGCGAGGAGCGGATAATCGACGACGTATGGCATGCGCTTTTCGCCTTCGAGCACGAAGAGCGGCTGCGGCAGTGGCTGCAAGAGAAACTGCAAATTTCGGCCGACGATGCGAAGACCCTCGCGGCCTTCCGTCTGCCGCAGGGGTATGCGTCGCTGAGCCTGAACGTTATCAACAAGATACTTCCCTACCTGCGGCGCGGATACCGCTACGACGAGGCGGTATTCTTTGCCAACCTCGGAAAGGTGCTTCCGGCGGAGGTGTATGCCGACCCGGCCAGGCGCCGCGAAGTGGAGCAAGGGATTTCCGCCCAGATGGATGATTTGGGCGACGGAGAGAAAACACGGAAGGAGGAACGCATCCGCGACTATCTGCGGCTTTACTGGGGTGTGGAAGAGGAGCGGTTGGACCGTCTTTATCATCCGTCGATGATTGAAGCCTATCCGCAGGCAAAGCCCGATGCGAACGGCATCCTGCGGCTGGGGTCGCCGCGTACTGCGGCCGTCCGGAATCCGATGGCCATGCGTGCGCTTTTCCGACTGCGTGCCTTGATAAACGAATTGTTGCGCGAAGGGAAAATCGACCGCGGTACGAGAATCAACATCGAATTTTCCCGAAAGTTGAACGATGCCAATATGAGGAAGGCCATCGAGCGGTATCAGCGGGAACGCGAGGCCGAGAACCGGAAATTTGCCGCAAAAATTCGCGAGGAGTATGCGGCTGCGACGGGGCACACCATCGAACCTACGGAAGAAGACCTATTGAAATACCGCCTGTGGGAAGAGCAGAACCATATTGATTTATATTCGGATACGGGTAGGATGATCGGAATCGCCGAGTTTCTCGGAGCTGGCCGGACATACGACATCGAGCATACCGTACCCCGTTCGCGCGGGGGCGAGGATGCGCAGTACAACAAGACGCTGTGCGAAGAGAGGTTCAACCGGGAGGTCAAGCGGAACAAGTTGCCGATGGAACTTGCCTGCGGTGAAGAGATATGGGCCCGTATCGAAGCACTTGGCTGGCCGGAGCTTATCGACTCATTGCAGGGACAGATTGAGGGCGCAACGCGCCGGGTTGACAATGCGGTGACCAAACCGGAGAAGGATGAGGCTATACAGTACCGTCATTATTTGAAGATGCGCCGCGACTACTGGCGCAGGAAGTGCGAGTCTTTCAAAATAACCGAAGTGCCGGAAGGGTTCAGCAACCGGCAGGGGGTCGATATCGGCATCATCGGCAAATATGCACGGCAGTACCTGCAAACGGTTTTCGACCGGGTTTATCCGGTCAAGGGGAGCGCCACGGCCGATTTCCGCACCATGTGGGGATTGCAGGAGGAACACACCCGGAAGGAACGTGTGAACCACGTCCATCACTGTATAGATGCCATTACCATCGCTTGTATCGGCAAGCGGGAGTATGACCGTTGGGCGCGGTACGTCTGTCAGGACGAGCGGTACCGGAGGGGCGAGGCGGATAGACCGCAGCCCGAAAAACCGTGGCCGACCTTTACCGAAGATGTCCGGGCGGTAGCCGAAGAACTGCTCGTTTCGCACCATACGCCCGACAACATGCCCAAGCAGAGCCGGAAACGGCTGCGTGTGCGGGGAAAGGTGCAGCGGAACGACAGGGGAGAGGTCAAATACATGCAGGGCGATACCGCCCGGGGTGCTCTCCATCAACAGACATTTTATGGAGCCATCGAACGAGACGGCGAGATTCGGTATGTCGTGCGCAAGTCGCTCGACCAGTTACTGCCGACCGATGTGGATAAAATCGTGGACGAAACGGTGAAGCGGAAAGTGCAGGAGGCTATCGAAGCATTCGGATTCAAGGAGGCAATGGACCCGCAGAAGCATACTGTCTGGATGAACAAAGATAAAAATGTACCGATTCGGAAGGTGCGGATATTGACCGGTGTGAAAAATCCGATTCTCCTGAAGCCTCATCGCGATGTATCCGTTAAGGAGTATAAGCGATATTACCATGTCGTCAACGACGGGAATTACTGCATGGCGATTTACGAAGGCAGAGACAGGCAGGGCAGGTTGAAACGGACGTTTGAAATCGTCAATAAACTGGAGGCGGCCCGTTATTTCAAACGGAGTGCGGACCGGGAATCCCGGCCCGATTTGGTACCGCTGTCGGATGTCAACGGTTATTCGCTCAAGTATCTCTTGAAAACGGGGACGATGGTGTTGTTTTATGAAAATTCCCCGGACGAGTTGTATGAATGTTCGGTCGGAGAGTTGGCTAAAAGGTTGTACAAGGTCGTGGGAATGGCGCAGGATGGTCGTGTCCAGTTTCTGTTTCATCAGGAGGCACGGGACCAGAAAGCCGTTACGGCGGAGTGTGGAATGGGAATTTCGGTTTTCGATGCACGCCATCCTGCTCCGAAGTTGAGGATAAGAGTTTCCAATTTTAAAATGTTCGTCGAAGGCTATGACTTCGAACTGACGGTTACGGGGGAAGTAAAATTCAAACGGTAATTGCTTCATGGTGAAACGCGCGCTGTTCTTTTCGACGCCTTATAGCCTGAGTCTTCGGGACAATCAGATGATTATCCGTACGAAGGAGGCCCCCGACATGCAGCGGACCGTTCCGGTCGAGGATATCGGGGTGGTGGTGCTGGAGGACCGACAGACGTCCGTGACGCTGCCGCTGCTGAATGCGCTCTCGGATAACAATGCGGCCGTCATCTTCTGCGGCGACGACCGGATGCCGAACGCCATGCTGATGAATCTCGATTCCAACCGGACACAGGGCGAGAACTACCGGACGCAAATCGAGGCGAGCGAGCCGTTGAAAAAAGGGATATGGCGGCAAATCGTCGAGGCGAAAATCCGAAACCAGGCCGCCTTGCTGCAGAAGTTGGGCAAAGACGGGGAGCGGTTGAAGCCCTATTACCGGAATGTCCGCAGCGGCGATGCGGACAACCGGGAGGGGACTGCCGCCAGAATTTACTGGGCAGAGCTGTTCGGCCGGGATTTCGTTCGTATGCGGGAGGGAGATGTTCCCAATAACTTGCTGAATTACGGATATACGGTTCTGCGGGCGGCCGTCGCACGGTCGCTGATGGGGTCGGGGCTGTTTCCGGCGTTCGGCATTTTCCACCGTAACCGGTACAATGCCTTTCCGTTGGCCGACGATGTGATGGAACCTTATCGTCCTTTTGTGGACGAATTGGTGTACGGGCTCCGTATGCAGGGCGAGTCGCAACTGACGCAGGAGGTCAAGGGGACCCTGCTGCGGATACTGTTCGCCGATACGCGTTTCGAGAAGGTGATGCGTCCGCTGGATGTCGGCCTGACGTTTACGGCGGCATCGCTGGCGAAATGTTTCGCTGGAACGCAAAAGAAGATTGTTTACCCTTTGTTGGAGTGACAGGATGTCGGAAGTCCGTTTGAATGCATATCGTATCATGTGGCTGTTCGTGTTTTTCGATTTGCCGACCAATACCAAAACCGAGCGTCGTCATGCGACTCAGTTTCGCAAGGCCCTGGAGAAGGACGGCTTTTCGATGATGCAGTATTCGGTGTACGTGCGTCACTGCCCCTCGAAAGAGAATATGGAAGTACATCTCCGTCGGGTGCAGAAGTCGATGCCGCCTGCCGGATATACCAGTATCCTGAGCGTTACGGACAAACAGTACAGTGAGATTCGGAACTATTGGGGGAAAAGCGAACGGGCCCGGCCCGAGATGCCTCAGCAGCTGGAATTTTTTTGATATATTGCTCTTTGAAATACGAAATTACATCCGACCAACTTCCCCGGTGTGCGGCAGGACGTTTTATGCATCGGTGTCATATGTGTAACGTGCAGAATATGAATTACTGCCATGCGCGAGGTTGTGGTTTGATGTAGAATTGGAATGAGAAACAACAGTAAGTCAATGCCGAATTGAGCACTTTAGTTGTGGTTTGATGTAGAATTGGAATGAGAAACAACAAATATTATAACTCCGTCACTTACCGCGACGTTGTGGTTTGATGTAGAATTGGAATGAGAAACAACTGTCTTAAACGATAAGGTTATGGTATTCGAGTTGTGGTTTGATGTAGAATTGGAATGAGAAACAACTTTATTTTACCAACTCAAACTCATAAACTGTTGTGGTTTGATGTAGAATTGGAATGAGAAACAACTACACGCACTGTAGTTTGCTGATGAGGGATGTTGTGGTTTGATGTAGAATTGGAATGAGAAACAACAAAATCAAAGAACATCCGAGAAAAGATTTGTTGTGGTTTGATGTAGAATTGGAATGAGAAACAACCAAGGTTTCCGGCAAAGGGACGTGGGAGAAGTTGTGGTTTGATGTAGAATTGGAATGAGAAACAACGGGGAGTGTTCCGGCATCGGCCGCCGCTTCGTTGTGGTTTGATGTAGAATTGGAATGAGAAACAACACCGCGAAGATGTACTCGTTTGCATGGCCGTTGTGGTTTGATGTAGAATTGGAATGAGAAACAACAAGGCACATCGTTTCCCTGACCGCTCATATGTTGTGGTTTGATGTAGAATTGGAATGAGAAACAACAATTCTAATCGAGCTTCCTCGAGCGAGATGTTGTGGTTTGATGTAGAATTGGAATGAGAAACAACCTTCGGCCGAACAGCGGCAACGCCGATGATGTTGTGGTTTGATGTAGAATTGGAATGAGAAACAACCATGTTGAAATCGGACGCTGAAAGCCGTTTGTTGTGGTTTGATGTAGAATTGGAATGAGAAACAACGACAAGCAAGAGCGAGAATGGTTATCGCGAGTTGTGGTTTGATGTAGAATTGGAATGAGAAACAACCGTCCTGTACATATTCGAGCATATGTCGAGTTGTGGTTTGATGTAGAATTGGAATGAGAAACAACGTTTTACAATAAAGTTATTGCTCGGCGCCTGTTGTGGTTTGATGTAGAATTGGAATGAGAAACAACCATACCCTTCTTCAGCGTATGTGTGTACTTGTTGTGGTTTGATGTAGAATTGGAATGAGAAACAACCGCCGCTCTCCTTGCGCTCGGCATACAGCTGTTGTGGTTTGATGTAGAATTGGAATGAGGAACAACAACCGGCATTCGGCTGTTTTTAGGAAGAATTGACAGACCGGGCGTGCCCGGATGTCATGGGGGGACGGTTGAGGCTGCGGTCTGCCATTGCTGTTCAGGTTGGCGGGAGCATGTTGCCTGCGGAAGGAAAATGTGTGCCGGATATCTGTGTACAAGATGTATCGGAATATATCGGTACCTTCGGATTTTGCGGATAATCAATTAATCTTTATATTTGCACACCCTAACGACGCCCGGATGGCGGAATCGGTAGACGCGCTGGTCTCAAACACCAGTGGAGCAATCCGTGCCGGTTCGACCCCGGCTCCGGGTACGCTTGATGATACAACCCAGCTGATATTCAGTTGGGTCGTATCGTTTAAGAGGAGATGTAGAACGGTTTTTCTTTGCGGTACCATTGCCTCGACCGTTTGGCAATCTCTGTGGGTGCCGGATTGTACAATGTTGCTAAAACGGAAACTCCGGTTCCCCGCGGACAAATATGGCGAGGAGCCGGAGTTTCCCGACGATATTACTGGATTAGAATCCGGCCGTGAAATAGATTCCGGCGGGGAAGTGCGTGTAGTTCCGGTAGTCTGCAACCATTGCGGGCGTATCCGAATTGAGGTCGTATACCGAGATATCGTTCGTGAGGAAACTCCAGCCGTAGCCCAGAATTGTATTGTAGTAGTACTCGCCCGTGACGGGGTGTACGGCCGGCATGTTGTAAATTATACCCCAGTTCACGACGTTCGGCTTCACATCGCCCAGCGTTTCGGTCGTATTCGTGGAGAACGTGTGGCGGTAGATTGTCGAGGTATTGTTGCAGAAATAGATTTCGTCGCCTTTGGCGGAAATAGCCGGTGTCGCACCCCAGCCTGCCGAGACGCCGCCTTCGGTCAGGGTGTGTTTCTCCATCGTGTAGTCGGTGGCTGACAATTTGATGATTTGGGCCGGACTGGTCGAACAGGAAACCCATACGTAGCCCTCTTCGTCGGACTTGATGACGCCGGTCACCGTACCCTCCATTGCTATCGTTTCGGCGATGTTGCCGTTTTCGAGTATCAGTACCTTGCTGTTCGCCGGAACGAACACCTTGTCTCCGACGACCGCCATCCGGTTTTTCAGGGCGCCGGCCGTACCCTCTATCTGTTTGAGGCTCCTCGAATCGAGGTCGAGGGTCCATACGCCGGCATTGTCGCGGATGTAGGCCGTGCGACCGACCACAGCCACATGGGAAGGCCACGAGAGCGACGAGCAATCGTCCTTGCTGAAATTGTCCGTGCGTTTGAGCGTTCTGGCATCGGCTTCGACCAGCATACCGTCGTTACCTCCGTTCTGCGATACGATATACAGTTTGTCGTCCGCTATGAACAGGTCCTGAGCCGCGTTGCCGAGCTCAGTACCGTTCATGCGCCAGTAGGCGTAGTTGATGAGGCGTCCGTCGGATGTGATGTAAATGACCGACCCGTTGTCCGACGACGGATTGCCTTCGTTGAGAACGAATGTTCCCTCCGGGTCGGAGTAATCCACTGCCGCGATACGTGCCGATGCCAGCGTCGTCCGCTCTGCACGGTCGATGGCGATGAGTGAAAGGATGCCTTCCGTATAGTAGGAGCTGCCGGACGCCGGGGCCGTTACCGTTACCGTTTTGGCATGCGGGTCGAGTTTGGCCGACCATCCCTGCGGAACGTGCATCAGGTCGACCGTCGCTACATCGCCCGTAAACGGAAGTTCGCGCTCTTCACCGAATGCGAATAGGTAGTAATTGTCCACATTGGTGCCGCCCCTGGGCAGGGTCTCGGGAAAGACGAATGCGAATCCAGCCGTCGAAGTTTTCGGTATGACAATGGTCGTCTTCCCGTCAGAGAGCGTGAAAACCACTTCCGTATCGCCGTCCTCCACCTTCGAGAACAACGAGTCGCCGTCCTGCCCTTCGGCTGTGACGCCCATCGGCGTCCAGGTCGTGCCGTCGAGCGACATCTCCCACTCTTTCGTATCGGAATTGATGCGTAGCTGCGGGGTGATGCCGTCGGAACCTTCGGCCTTTATTTTCCGCCCGTCGATTTCGATGATTCGGCCGTCGAGCGCCCAGTAGTACAGCCCGTCTTCGTCTTTTATGACCGATATGGACGGAGCATTGGTTCCGTTGGTAATCGTTGCCGTCGTGCCGTCGGAAAAGTTGATGGTATAACCGTTTTCGGTCTCGATTACCGAAGTGACTGTCATATTCTTTTGCAGTGCCTCCACCAGTTTCCGAAGGGTTTCGATGCCCGAATTGGCATGCCTGACCGCCTCTTCCATGGCTTCCACGCGGTCGTTCAGGTCATCGACCGCTTCCCGCAGCTCCTCGTCGTCGTATGGGGAACAGCTCCACATTGCGGCGCCGAACAGGACAACCGCCAGACAGGTAAACAGTTTTTTCATGTCGTTTATGTTTAATTGAAAGATTGAATGAGTTTCAAAGACGAAAAAAGGCCGATAGGCGGATGCTGGTTTACGGCAGGTGTACAACGAACCGAAGCCGGAAAAGGAGAGGGACGCAGGAACGGAGACCCTTTCCCGGAACGAACGTCGATAGGGTATGTAAGATTTCCTCGCCATTCGGATTACGCAGGTGACTGCATGGCGGGAGGGGATGAAAATCAAATCGGAAAAGTGTGCCAGAGGGCCGACCAAGCCATTCGATTCCTACCCGAAACCCGCGGGTGCAA